>AMFJ01005716.1_pt1 | contig 27241 bp, 26 predicted proteins | sample 427208 | NCBI WGS metagenome assembly AMFJ01 (sample SAMN02954298, study PRJNA114691) | groundwater metagenome | biome: aquatic; feature: subsurface aquifer; material: sediment; isolation source: subsurface aquifer sediment | place: USA: Rifle, CO | collected 2008-08 | reverse complement strand
GGACAGAGCATAGCTCTTGTCCAGGCTTTTCTTTTTCATTCAATAATCTGCAGGCAAGTCCCAAGAGCTAGGCCCAAGGGGAAGGAACAGTATCGAGGCACGACCCAGCCGAAACCAAATCGCCCATATCTTGATATACCCCGCACTAATTTTGCACTTCATTAACTATTTTGGCTAATTCAACCTTTCTAACACAAAAATATATGGTTTGTTATTAGGTTTTTTAGTTCTCTAGGTGCTGTGCAAAATTAGTGCGGGATGAAAAAGTTCCCAAAATTGATGACAAAAGATAGAAGCCACCAATTGCCTACAGTTTACTGCTAGCCATCCAAGAAGCTTAATGAAAAGCTTTTTTTCTTTGATGACTTGTTATCTTAGCATACCTTTATTTTTTTGTCAAGCAATGGTAGAATAGTATAGAGATTATAAATTACAAAACTAACCATTTATAAGAATGTTGGTAGATTCTTCGCAACAATCAAACAATGCCGAATCCTTGACTCAGCCCAAAGCTATTGGAGAAGATTTGAGCTTGGATAACACTCTTCGCCCTCAAAGCTTTAATGAATATATAGGCCAAGAGAAAGTAAAGAAAAACTTAGATTTTCTTATACGAGCAGCCAAAAAAAGGGAGGAGTCCATTGAACATATTCTTCTCTATGGACCAGCAGGACTCGGAAAAACAACTCTAGCCAATATTATTGCTAAAGAAATGGGCGTTAACATCAAAACCACTTCAGGTCCGGCTCTTGAGCGAGTGGGTGATTTTGGTTCAATCCTCACCAACCTGCAAGATGGCGATATTCTTTTTATCGATGAGATCCATAGGCTCAACAAATCCATTGAAGAAATTCTCTATCCGGCCATGGAAGACTACAAATTAGACATCATCATAGGCAAAGGACCATCCGCCAGAACTATACAACTTGATCTTCCGAAATTCACCCTTATCGGAGCTACAACAAAACTAGGCTCCCTTTCCAATCCGCTTAGAAACCGCTTCGGTGCCACCTACCGACTGGAATTCTACCAAAACAAGGAGATGCAGGATATCATCAAACGCTCAGGAAAAATTCTAGGAGTAGATGTCCATGAAACAGGACTGGAAAAAATTGCCAGCTGCGCCAGGCAAACTCCCCGCGTAGCCAACAGGCTCCTCAAGCGAGTGCGTGATTTTTCTCAAATCAATAACCATAAGCTCATTGACAGTGCTGTCGCTCAGGAAGCCTTAGAAATGATTGATATTGACCCTATAGGACTTGAACCGTCGGATAGGCATATTCTTCGCACTATTATTGAAAAATTCAATGGAGGCCCCGTGGGTCTTGGCACGATTGCAGCCGCAACTAGTGAAGAAGTAAAAACCATCGAGGATGTTTACGAGCCCTATCTCTTGCAAATCGGATTTCTCACCAGAACCCCTCGAGGACGCATGGTAACCGAGCATGCCTACAACCATCTTGGCATCAAATATTCTCCTGATAATAAATTATTATAAAAAAATTATGCCTGCGCTCATCGTATTGTCTCTCTATGGCATCTTGATCCTGCTTTATATCATAACCTGCTTTTTTATTGCTTACCATTTGGTCAATTTTTCAATTAATTCAGGATTGAAAGTGTTAACCATCTCCGTCTTTGTTTTTCTTGCGGCAGGATTGTTGATTTACAATTTGGCTGTCTTTTTTTCCATTGATTGGAATTTCTTATTTTATAACTTAATCACCTAAAAAAATGTTTAAATTTATTACGCGGGATATTTGCTGCATCGAAGAAAATGAAATTACAATCGCCGTCATTCATCGCCACTGGTTTGATATTTTGAAAAATTTTTTCCTTATTTTTTTGATGTCCGTTTTCTTGGGTGGCATTCATTTTTTTCTTCCGCCGCTTTTTTCCATCCTTGAAACCGATGAATTCTACAGCCTTCTTGTCTTATTTGAAATTTCCTTTTCCATGCTCATCCTGATTCTTTTTTTTCTTATCTGGATAGATTATTATTTTGACGTCTGGATCATCACCAACAAGAGGATCATCAATATCGAACAAAAGGGCCTTTTTTCCAGGGAAATAAGCGAGCTAGAATTGAACAAGATCCAAGACGTTTCCGCCCACGTTTCAGGAGTCATTCCGACATTTTTGGATTATGGCGATGTGTTCGTGCAGACTGCCGGCGAAAGGGAGCGTTTCATTTTCAAAAAAATATCCGCCCCCTATGCGACGAAAGATCTGATAATGAGCCTGGAAAAGAACAACGAAAAAGCCATTGAAAAAGAAAAAGCCATGGGCGAAGCCAGAGAAATAAAATCAGCCCTGCAAGATTCGCAAATAAAATAAACCCGGAAGAATATTTAAAAAATCATCTGCTTTTCAAGAGATGATTTTTTGAATCATCTTTTACAAATTCAAAATGGCGCAGAATGTGAAATTCATTGGTAGGGTTGATGGAAAACTTTTTTAAATTTTTCATATGAACTTTAAAGAATATGTACTGTGCTACCTAAGTTTTAAATCAAAAAACTACACCTCACTAATAACATCAAAACCCTTGAAACTGCCGACTACTGAATAACCAATGATTTTGACGTTTCCGCTGGCAATGTTGCGGATTTTTTTAGCGGTTTCATTCAAGGTTGCGCCTGAACCAGTGGCATCATCAATAATAAGAACATTGCCATCAATCACCTGATTAGGGTTCACCGCTATGGTTGTTTGCGCGTTTATTATGCGGTCTTCCAACTTACGCAAAGTTTTTTGCGGCACTTTGGTCACGCTCTCAATCTTAATGGCTGTGATTTCAGGTAAGTTTATTTGCAAAGTTCTCTTTAGGGTTTCTAGAAATTGGACTTTGCGATCAATGGTCGGTGGAATGTAACAGACTAATTTAATGGAATATTTCTCTATTATTCCGCTTATTGCCGGTTTAATAAGCTTCGCCACCTCCCTGATTAATTCTTTGTTCTGCGAAGACTTGCCCAAATACACCAATTGCCCGAGCTTTGTTTTGCCAAAATGGTCAAGATTATAAAAATCACTGAAAAAAATATTGTCCAAATGCAATTCTTTTTCCCCAGACAGAATAGTTTTTTTTGCAGAAATCACCCCATTTTTTTTTAATTTTTGCACTGCTTCAATTTTTTGTACTAGTGCTTTTTTTTCTTTTTCAAAGTCAAGTTTGTTTTTTTGACACCATTTTTGAAGGCCGTTGACTCCTCTAGTCATTTCGCCACCAGGAGAAACGTAAATATAATTTCGCTCTATCAGATGATCCTCTTGATTTATACTCACCAATTCATCCACATCCTTTAACTTAATAGCGTAATAGACCCTCGGGGTTTTCCCGGTTTTTGTTATCAATTGCTCATCCAACAATACGGTCAGGTGTTTATATACAGTTTTAGCTGAAATACCTAATTTTTTTGCTAATTCAGAAGACCGTATGGGCCCATACTGGCGGATGCATTCCAATAGATTTTTAGATTCTTGAGAAATATTATTCATAACCACATCATAGCACTCTTTTGTCCTAGGGTCAATATTGAGGGGTTAATATTAACCGGTAAATATTAACCCCAAGATATATTTCCAATCCTTCTTCAAAAAATTGTTTCAGATATTAGTTAAAAATAACCAGAAGAAAAATGAAAGTTGCTTTTCTGCGCTTGGAATAAATCATCTTGAATGTTCTCTTTTTAAATGCTAAAATCAATAAGAACTATTTTCTACAAACCACAAACTAAGAACTAAAAACTATAAAACATATGTCAGGACATTCACACTGGGCAGGAATAAAACATAAAAAGGGCTTAAATGACGCCAAGAAAGGAAAGGTTTTCACTAAACACGCCAAGATGATTACGATTATGGCGCGAGACGGGGGAGGCAATCCGGATATGAATTTCCAATTGCGTCTCGCCATTGATCGAGCACGTCTGGATAATATGCCCAGAGAAAACATAGAACGTGCTATCAAGAAAGGCACGGGCGAACTTAAGGACGGCACGGAAATCACTGAAATCATCTATGAAGGCATCGGACCCGGTAACGTTATGATGCTCGTGAAAACCGCTACGGATAACCGCAACCGAACCGTGAGCGAAGTGAAAAGCATCTTCACTAAGGCTGGCGGAAAACTCGGTGAAATGGGCAGCGCTATGTGGAATTTCAAAAAAGTCGGCAATATAATAGTTTCTATTCCGGAAGGTGAAGATCCCTACGCCGTGGAAGAAAAAGCAATCGATGCCGGAGCTGAAGATACTCTATATGAAAATAGTTCTCTTATCATTTACACTCTTCCGGAAAATTTGAAAAACGTACAAGAAAATCTGGAAAAGGCGGGATTGAAAATAGAAGACGCGGGACTGGCTTATGCGCCTCTTCAAAAAACCACCCTTTCTCCTGATGATCAGATTGACTATGAAAAACTCCTTGAGACTCTGGATGAACAGGATGATGTGCAGGAAATATTTGATAATCTATAATGTAAAAATTTCTTACCTCTTATTTTTCCGATAGCTTCTTCAAAAGAAGCTATTTTGTTGCAGGCGCTATAAAGATATCCTTCTTAAAATCTATTTTTAAGACTATAATGGTAATTAGAAAGAATATTATGGACAAAAAATTAACCACCCAGGCTTCTGGTGTGCGGGTTCTCGGCATTGATCCAGGCACCGCAACCGTAGGCTGGGCTATTATCGAAGAGGTAAATGGCGTTTTATGCCCATTGGCTTTTGGCCACATTTCCACAGAAAAAACTGAAAGCGAAGAAAATCGCCTGTGCGAGATTTCTTACGATATTCGAAGCATCATTGAAAAATACCAGCCCCAAGAGGCTGCGGTGGAACAATTATTCTTCTTTAAGAACAAAAAAACCATCATCAGTATAGGCCAGTCCAGAGGAGCCATCCTATTGACGCTAGAGCAAAAAAATGTTAGGATATCCAGTTATACTCCGCTCCAGGTGAAGCAATCTGTAACGGGCTATGGCAAAGCAGAAAAAAAACAAGTGCAGCTTATGGTAAAAAATATCCTAAAACTGACTTCCGTGCCGAAACCTGACGATGTTGCTGACGCTATCGCTGTTGCCATTTGTCACATAAACAGCCGCAAAATCAACAGTTTTTGATACAAAAAAATAAATAATAGCAAATTTAATCCATAAAATTTACGCACATGGAAATAGCCATCAGCCCTCTTATAAATTTCTTCATATCAGAAGGAGTTCCCTTGGAAACCATAATCCTCATCCTGATGCTTCCTATTATCGCTACCCTTATCGCTTTTTTGCGACAAGTAGTAGGAATCAAGGCCTTTGGAATCTACACTCCGCTTATTATCACCTTTGCCTTTCTGGCCACCAACGGACTTCGCTATGGCATCGCTATTTTTTTAGTTATTCTTTTTCTTGGCATGCTTATGCGTTTTATGCTAAAGCCCTTTCGCCTGCTCTATCTTCCCCGGGTAGCCATAATGCTTACCGTGGTAGCACTTTCTATTCTTTTATTCTTAGTTTTCGGCGGTGTGGTACAACGAACAGGATTAGCCTCTGTTTCTATCTTTCCTATAGTTATTATGATCACTTTGGTAGAAAAGTTTGTTTCCGTTCAAATTGAAAAAGGCGACAAAACCGCTCTCATTCTAGCTTTTGAAACTCTTATCATATCCATAGCCGGTTTTTATATAGCCAGCTGGGGAGATTTGCGAACAGTCTTATTGGCTTATCCATGGTTGATCCTAATTACTATTCCTATAAACATAGTTATTGGAAAGTGGACTGGGCTGCGCGTCAGTGAATATATCCGTTTTCGTAATATTCTTAAAAAAATTTAGTCTATGTTCCAGTTTTTCAAAAATAGCAAGAAGCTTCTCGGAATGAATTCAAGAAATCTTGAGTTTATTCGTCCTTATAATCTTCGACGCGCCAAAAGACTGGCTGATGACAAGCTTCTCAGTAAAAGAATTCTTAAAAAAAATGAGATTGCTGTTCCCAAGCTTATTGCTAAAATAAAAACTATTGAAGATTTAGAAAATTTTGATTGGCAGAGCCTTCCCACAAGCTTCGCCCTAAAGCCTAGCCGCGGTTTTGGAGGCGAAGGTATTGTCGTGGTCTATGGGAAGAAAAAAAACCGAAACGATGCCTGGATAAAAGCTGACCGATCGATCATTACAATAGATGACTTAAGAAGCCATGTGAGAAATATCCTTGATGGATCCTTTTCTCTTTCCAACACGCCAGATGTGGCTTTTTTTGAAGAGCGTTTACAATTATTGAAACTTTTCAAGCCCTATTGCTATAAGGGCATTCCTGATATCCGAATCATTGTTTTCAATAAAGTTCCTATTATGGCTATGCTTCGCCTTCCCACCAAAGAATCTCATGGAAAAGCCAATTTGCAGCAAGGGGCAGTGGGAGTAGGAATTGATATGGCTACTGGCGTCACCACCACTGCTATCCAAGGCAAAAGCAGTTTTATTGAAAAAATCCCCGACACGGAACTTTCTGTTAGCGGACTTAAAATCCCTCGCTGGAAAGACATTCTGACTCTGGCAGTCAAAACTCAAGGGATTTCTAGACTGGGTTTTTTGGGTGTGGATGTGGCTATTGATAAGAACCTCGGGCCGGTTATTCTTGAACTCAATGCTCGCCCAGGCCTATCTATCCAAGTAGCCAACCTAGCAGGACTCGCAGAAAGATTAAAAAGGGTTTCCGGATTAAAAATACAAACTATTGCCAAAGGGGTGCGCATGGGAATGGATCTTTTTGGAGGAGAAATCGAGGAAGAAATTGAAGAAATTTCGGGGAAAAAAATAATTGGCACAGTGGAAAAAGTAAGGCTGACCGGAAAGAATGAAAAAGAGATTGAAGTGGAGGCTAAAATTGATACCGGAGCATACTCCACATCAATAGATGAAGATCTGGCAAAAAAATTGGGCTTCCACGAAACCGTATATCAATTTTCAAAGATCGATCTATCTGACTATAATATTGTTCCAGAAAATGAAAGCTCGATAAAAAAAGATTTTATTGATAAATACAAAGCGTCGGTTCCAGATATTGAAGACATAGCGGTTGTATTCTCTTCTAGCGGCTCCTCATTAAGACCCGTAATCAAGCTTAAATTTGAGATGGACAACGAAATTGTCCTATCAAAAATCAACATCGCAAAAAGAGAAAATCTCAAATATCCAATGATTATTGGAAGAAGCGATCTTAAGAAATTCTTAATTATAGTGCAATAAACAGCTAATTTAAATTTTAATCTAAGAATGGTTTAAAAATCCCTTATTCTTCTATTGATTCTAACCAATATGAAAATATTACTGATCAATCATCAAATCATGCCTGAAGCTTCAGGTGTTGCAAGCCATTTTGATACTCTTTCAAAAGTCTTATTAGTTTTGGGTCATGAGGTTGAAAGGATGGTTGTTGAAGACGATCAGTTTAAAAAACAAAACAAAAACATAGGATATCACTACTTTAAACACATTAAAAAAGATCTGCTTTCCACAAAAAAAAAGTCAGCAGAGCGAATCAAGCAAAATCGTATTTTTTTTAAAAATGCTTTAAAAAAAATAAATCTTAAAGAAATCGATCGGGTTATAGCCAGCAATGATGTGTATGTTTCCATTTTGAAAGAATTTATCAATCCTGCAAATATCCTGCCGATAATTCCATCTTCATTAGCATTCTCAAAGGAAACAAATCCAGATGATTACCAGAAAATTATCGAAAGAATGAAGAAGAATCTGAAAAACATAAAAACTGTCGTTCTTAGTCAAAAAATGAAATTCATGATTTCCGATTTTCTTGGGAAAAATTACGATATCTCCGTTGTATATCCTGGAGTAAGTCTAGAAAGATTTTCAAAAAAACCCCAGTTTGAAAAAAAAGATAATCGCGTTATATATGTGGGGAGGATTGCTGCGGAAAAAAATATTCCGGACCTGCTCCAAGCAGTAGGACAAACGGCAAGCAATTGCTCATTGACTATAGTTGGAACTGGTGAACAATTAAAAGAAGTGAAGAATATCGCAAAAAATCTACCCAAGGAGAAAAAGATAATTTTCAAAGGCAAAAAAAAGCGGGTTGAAAAATATTATTCTCAAGGAAAAATCTTCGTTCTACCCTCAAAAAGCGAAGCATTCGGATTAGTCATATTAGAGGCGATGGCATCAGGCTTGCCGGTTATCGCATTTAAGCCAAGCAAGATATTTATGACCGCAAGCGATGAGATAATAAGCAACGGAATAGATGGCTTTCTTGTTGAAGATGTTTCAGAAATGTCAGAAAAGATTGATTTATTGCTCAAAGATAATAAGTTACGCATAAAAATGAGCAAGAATGCCCTTCATAAGGCCAAGCTTTTCAGTTGGACAAACCATGCCAATAGCCTCCTGGCATTATAATGCTGAATTAAATAATAATTAGATTTTAAAAATATGCCTAAAGAATTTACTATAGATAATAAGATTATTTGGCGAAGAAACGCATCTGATGATATTTCAAATGTTTTCTATCCTTCTTTTTATAAAGATATCAATAAAAGAGAGAGTTTTTTTAATGAAAATTTTAAAGTACAATTTACTGATGCTGATGTTGATAAGATGGAAAAGTTTTTTTTGCCGTTATATGCAAAAGAGGTAATGAGCAGAGAAGATTTCACGCTGGACAAAAAGACTATAGCCACGGAACTTATTGAAAAAATAAAAACCTCTGATATTTATAAATTTCTATTTATATTCCACAAAGATGAATTAGTAGCCTCAGTTCTTTTTTCCATAAAAGATGGGGGTTTATTTGTTAGCTATCGGACTTTCAACAGGGGTTTTGATAAAAATCTAAGCCACAAGGCGACTGTTAATTATTGGAGTGAGAAGCTGATATTTAACCATGGGAAAGAACAAGGGGCAAGCTTTTATTCTTACGGTAAAGATTCTAATCCCTATATTGGAAAAACAAGATTGGGCCTCTCTCTGTATAAAATTAAAACCGGCATGAAACCAAGAAAGCCGCTTCCCACCACAGCATTTGAAACAAATAAGTTCGATGATGCTTTCTTTATAGAAAAAAGTGAGCCTATTTTATTCTTCTCTAATGCTGACGAAAATGAATTTTATAAGGAATGTTACCTCTATTATCCGCATGATTCTATAAACGATTCGTATTTGAAGGAATTTGAAAAAGTATTGAATTGGGCTCGAATAAAATTTAATCCTATCAGCTACTAAGGCATATGAAAAAACATGTTATTAAGGACCTAGAATCACTTAAAGCTTATTGCAAAAAAATCAAAAATCCCATTATTGGGGTTGGTGCTAGAACCTATAATCTTACCATAGGAATACATAATATTTTTAACCATTTTGAGATTCTAGCCTGCAAAGGAGGAGCGAAAGAGACTCATCTTATAGAAAACAAATTTAAGGTTACTTATCTTGATAATCTAAAAAAGGACGAGTTGAAAAATTTAGACAACCATAAAACATATTGCGCAAATAAGCCACAAGACTTGTTCAAAAACAAAGCTATTCTTAAATATTTTGCTTCTTTTAAGTCTAAACCGATATTTTTGTTTTTTAAAACCTCTCCTGAAATTGAAAAGGTGCTTAAAGAAAAAAGGTATATTTCAGTAAATAGCGATCTGCGCATGCACAATAAGTATGAAAATAAAATAAATTTTCAAAATCTTATCGATTATCTCAAAATTCCTTCACCAGAACATGCTACAATAAATGCAAATGAATTGGATTACAATAGGATAACAAGTCTTGTTGGGAAAAAATTTGTAATTCAAAAACCTGAATCAGAATTAGGTTCGGGAACATTTTTTATCTTAGAAGAAAAAGACTTTTCCACAACAATAAAGAAGCCGGCTATTCAAGATGCCATCAGAAAGAACATTGATTTAAAAATAACCCGATTTATAAATCGAGACTGTGCCCCCAGCATAACGGTCTTGGTTAGTAGGTTTGGCGTTCTTTATACGGGACTACAGAAGCAAATAATTGATGCTGAGGAAGTTACAGAAAAAAGCAGGCGATCAGGTGTGTATTGCGGACATGATTGGACAAGCAGCAGGTTTGATCCGAAAATTCAAAAGCAAGCCTGCGAAATTGCAGAAAAAATTGGCCGCTACTTTCAAGAAAAGGAAAATTTTCGAGGCATATTCGGAATTGATTTTGTTTTAGAAAAAGAAACTAATAATCTTTATCCTATTGAGGCTAACGTAAGGCTGCTTGGATCGTTTCCGCTCATTTCCATGATTCAGGAAAATGCCGGACAACCTATTATTCAAGCCCTACAGATATTGGAAAAATTAAATAGAAATGATTATGAGCTAGACATAAAATCACTGAATAATCTTATGGCCCAGAATAAGCCAGGAGCACATCTGAATATTCACTCTAAAAACAAAAAAACTTCTTATGTTTCTGGAAATATTAGGCCTGGAATATACAAAGTAGATATAGCGAACCAAAAAGTAACCTACTCGAGAGAAGGTGTTTTTTTCAGTGATTTAAATGAGAAAAATGAGATTTTGCTTACTTACGGCGTTCCTCACAAGAACCGCGTGTTTGAGCTCCATAAGTGCATGTGCAAGCTAATCACGCGGGGATCATTTCTTAATAATAATGACAAACTGAATAAATTCGCTAAAATAATGACTAATTATGTTTATAAAAAATTAGCCCTAAAGCCCATTGAATAAACAATTTTTTAATAACCATGAAGAAAAATAAGGTAGCCATCCATATTCCAGCCATAGATAATAAATCAGAAACTAAAAAAGGTTTTTTAAGGGCAAGTGAGGTCTTATCGTTAGAAAAACTACTCAGAGAAAGTCCTGCTATTGATTTTATGGGCAATATTGATTTCCATAAGGTGCGAGTGGAAAATAATAAATTCGTATCGGAAGGAGTAGATTTGGCAGAGACTGATTTGTTTTTTTGGTTTGCTCCAAATATGCAAAAAAGCATCCCTCTTCTTTCCGCCCTAAACAATCATACTAGGGTAATAAAAAATCCTGTTTCTTTCGCAACAACGGCCGACAAATTTCTTGCGCATTCACTCCTCAAAAGCAAAGGATTGCCAGTAGCAGAATTTGCTTTGATTTCATGTGATGACATCGATATGATGAAGAGCTTGCTAGCTGAATGGAAAACCCTTATTTTAAAACCGCGATTGGGAAGCTTCGGAAGGGGCATCATCAAAATTGATAAACTTGAAACTCTTCGCGATATCGCCGGAATGCTCAGGATGGAGCACCAGCAAAAAAATATTTTCATAGAAAAATTTTATGAAAATGATCCGGAAGAATGGACAAGCACCACCTTGATTAACGGAAAAATAATTTATGGCTATCGCAAAAAATTAGAAAAATTTGCCGACTGGAAAGTATACGACCCCAAAGCCATTGGAGGGGGTTCTTTTTGGGTTGATCCTCAACCAGTAAAGGCACTTGCAGAAAAAGCCGCTGCCACTCTTGACACATCCATTGTAGGATTTGATTTTATTAAAACCCAGGAAGGCTACAAGATTGTCGATGAAAATAATTTTCCAGGATTTTATCCTGAGTGCTTTGAAAAAGCAGAAAAGGAGGAGTCCCGGCTTATAGCCGATCTAATAATATCTTCTTTATCTGTTTAATTTAATTCTTAACTTGAGCCCGTTTCTTTTTTACTATATAATAGTCACTGGCTTGGTGACTATTTTTTGTTTCATTTAAGTGTTATAATATAAGTAAAATAAGCTTTAAACGCATATATGAGAAAAATATTTTCCTCAAAATTATTCGGTGATTCTAATTGTAACTCCCCATACAACAAACGTAGGAAGCTATGGAATTGGGAGCTATTTTTCAAAATCTTAGGGATTTCCATTGGTATAGGAATTTTCTTTGTGATCGGAATTTTTGCTTGGTTCGCCAAAGACCTTCCCAGTCCTGGAAAGGTCAATACTCGCGTGGTGGCAGAATCCACGAAAATTTATGATCGCACCGGAGATCATATTCTCTATGACATCCACGGAGAAGAGAAAAGAACACAAATATCTTTTAATGACATTCCAGAAACACTGCGCTATGCCACTATTTCTCTGGAAGACCAAAATTTCTACAGCCATCCCGGCTTTGATATTAAGGGTCTTGTTAACGCGGTTATGTCTAACATACTAAAAGTGGGCGGCGGAAGAGGCGGTTCAACCATTACGCAGCAATTTGTTAAAAATTCACTTCTGTCCGGAGAAAGGTCATTATCTCGCAAAGTAAAAGAGTTGATTTTGGCTATAGAAATTGAAGTTAAATTCTCTAAAGATGAGATTTTGGGAATGTACCTTAATGAAATCCCTTATGGATCAAATGCTTATGGCATAGAAGCTGCTGCCCAAACTTTTTTTGGCAAGCATGCATCCGAGCTTACACTCGACGAGGCAAGCCTTTTAGCTTCTCTTCCCCAAGCTCCTTCTTATTATTCTCCTTATGGAAGCCACACAGATGCTCTTCGCGGCAGGCAAGTATATGCTTTGTCTCAAATGAAAAACCTTGGCTATATAACAGAAGAGCAATTTATAGCTGCTAAAGAAGTGGATGTTTTAGATAAGATAAAGCCCTCCTCAGAAAACATTTCTGCTCCTCATTTTGTAATGTATATCAAAGAATATTTGGAAAAAAACTATGGGAAGCAGGTTCTTGAGCAGGGAGGACTAAAAGTCTACACCACTCTTGACTGGGACAAGCAACAAATAGCGGAACAAGCAGTTAGAGAAGGAGCTGAATCCAACACTAAAAAATATAAAGCAGAAAATGCCGCTTTTGTAGCTATGGACCCTAAAACCGGACAGATTTTAGCCATGGTAGGAAGCAAAGATTATTTCGATAAGTCTATCGACGGACAAGTAAATGTTTCTATTCGAGAGCGCCAACCAGGCTCATCATTCAAGCCCTTTGTCTATCTTACCGCTTTCAAAAAAGGCTACTTGCCAGAAACTCAACTTTGGGATGTAGATACGAATTTTTCTGTTGACAGCGAAAAAGATTATAATCCTAAAAATTATGACGGAAAAAATCATGGATTGCTTCAAATGAAAGATGCTCTGGCAATGTCTCTTAATGTTCCCGCCGTTAAAACTCTTTATCTTGCAGGAATTAATGATTCTATCACCACCGCCAAATCTCTTGGCATAACTACGCTTAATAAGCCTGATAATTATGGCCTTTCTCTTGTTCTTGGCGGTGGAGAGGTAACGCTTCTAGATCATGTAAACGCGTATGGAACCCTAGCTACCGGAGGAATTCATCATAATAAAACCGGCATCTTAAGAATATCTGATTCGTCCGGAAAAGTTCTTGAAGAATATAAGGAAGATCCGGGTGAACGAGTCATTGAAGAAAAATATGTAGCTATGCTTGATTATATACTATCTACCAATTCTCTTCGCGAATCGGTTTTTGGAAAAAATAATCCATTAAGCTTTTCTGACCGCCCTGTGGCCGCTAAAACGGGCACCACAAACGAATGGCGTGATGGTTGGACACTTGGATACACTCCGTCTATTGCAGCTGGCGTCTGGGCAGGAAATAACGATAATACTATTATGGCTCCAGGAGCTGATGGGGTTCTTGTCGCTGCTCCTATTTGGAGAAAATTTATGGATAATGTTCTAAAAAACTATACCATTGAAGATTTTCCTAAATATGAAGAGGAAAAGGATGTAGAAAAGGATATTTTAAAAGGCAAATTAGATCCGACAGGGAAAATAGAAGTGTGTAAAATAAAAAAGGATAAGTATTGTTTAGCCAGTGACGCTTGTCCTGACGGATATTCAGAGAAAAAAGAGTTTTTTTCCGGTCATAATATTTTATGGTATGTGGATAAAAAAGATCCCCGAGGAGACACGCCTAAAAAACCTGAAGATGACCCCCAATATAAAAACTGGGAAAAGGCCGTTCAAAAGTATGCTGAAAAAAATAAAGATTTTAAAAAAGATTCCGCCCCTACTGAAAAATGCGAGTCTGATGATTTTTCAAATATAGAGCCTTCTGTTGAAATAAAAAATCCTTCTAATGAATCCACCATAACATCTTTCAATTTCAATATTAGTGCTTATGGATCCTCGCCTTTTGACATAGATAAGATAACTTTATATATAAATGGCGACGAGGTGGCTTCTAATAGCGGCTCTAAAATTGATTATGAATACAAAGTGCCTTCCGAAAAGAACAATTCTGACTTAGAAATAAAAGCCACAGTGAAAGACGGAAATAACTCATCAAAATCTACCAATATAAAGGTGCATATTGCCATTCCTTAGTTTGACAAAACATAAAAAAAGGAGTATACTGAAAATAGTTAATAAGAAACGGGTGATTTTTATCCCCCGTTTTTTATGTTTTAAAACCCCACACCAATTCCTGTTAATAAATTTTAATTGGAAGTGGCGTGGGGGCTAAAAACAAAAATAAAAATAAAAACAAATAAAGCAGCCTGCGCAAGCAGAATCAAAAAAACAAGGCTAGGTATTCCTTGCCTTAGGCCCAGAAGTTAATCTTCGAGGGTTCTAAATAAAAAGCGCCTCTCAATAAAATGGAGGCTGCTTTTTTTATATTTTTATTTTATCTATCGCCTTGCCGCCTATTTCACTGTTAATTTTCCTTACTATTTTATCTCTATTAAGCCATAATTCAGAAGACCAGACGGAGCTGTTGGATTTTATAAAAATAGTCTTGTCTTTGTAATATTCCGGGCGCAAATTAGCCAGGCCAATATTCCCAAACTCTTCTTTGATTATTTTTTTAAAAATAAAAAAAATAGTCTTGTCGTCAAGATTTTTTACTTGAAAAACATTCTTTTGGGATAAATAGCTCTTAATTAATTTCATCCTATCCTTTTATTGGCATTACAATATATATATATTCATCTAAAACTTCTCCTGTTTTTTCATTTATCTCCTTAATAGCCACCGGGGAAGATTCATTGTTTAATAAAATTGCCACCTTGCCGGTTCCAATAATATTTATTCCATCTAAAAGGTATTTTGAGTTAAAAACTACTTCTTGAGATGGCCCTACGATGTCTACCATAAGCTCTGTTGAATTTTCTCCACACTCTACGCTTCTCGCTTCAATAAAAAACTTTTCTGCCTCAGAATCGATTTTAAAAACGATCTCGCTATTTTTAGTTTTGGAAAAAACGCTCGACATTTTTATTGCTCCTTGAATAGTACTTTTTTCACCCACAACCCTTGTTTGAAATTCCTTAGGCATTATATGTTTATATTCAGGATATTTCCCATTAATAAGCCTTGATACAATATTAACCCCATTAATCTCAAAAAATATCTGTCCATCCTCTATGGCTATATTTATTTCTTCATCTATTTCACTGTTTATGATACGAGCTATTTCTGATAGTGTATTGGCAGGTATAATTATGCTGTCTTTTTTAGAGATAAAATCAAGATAACCATCTTTTATATTACCCTCTTCCAATAAAAATTTATTTTCTACCAATCGAAAACTGTCAGTAGAGGCAAAATATAATTCATTTTCTTTAAAAATAAGATTTATCCCTGTTAATTCTTGTCTAGTTTCATTAAAAGCCACGCAGCTAATAACCTTGTTTATTATATTTTTTAATTTAATACTAGAAAGAGTTAATATATAATCACTATTTTTCCTTGGCAAAAGAGGAAAATCATCTGCCATCAATCCTTTTATTATTGCTTTAGATGTACCACTTTTTATTTTTAAATTCTGATTATCCACCTCTATATTAATATTTTCTCCAGAAGGAAGATTATTTATAAAATTACTTATAAGTTTTGCAGGAATTGTAATTTTTCCTTCCTTTTCAATTTTAGCTCCTATTTGATTAGAAATACCTATTTCCAAATTTGTAGCGGATATTTTCAAAACACCATTTTCTGTCTCAAATAATATATTATTCAAAATAGGCAATGTGTTTTGTTTAGAAACTACCCTTTCTGAATTTAGAATAGCTTTTTTGAATTTTTCTTGAGTGCATGTAAGTTTCATAATATTAGATATATAATATATTATTTAAATATATATAAATAAATAGTTATTATATATAGAAAACAAAATTGTTAATAAGTCTATTTTATGGCTATAATAAAGTATTTTATCTGTGGATATTGGTGTGGATAACTAAATGATTTGGTTTATTATAAAAAGGAGTTATTTTTTAAATTTCTATAAATCACTTAATTCTAAACACCTAATCAGTCAAATATTAGAGGTTTATTTATAGGGAATAGAGAGGAAAAAAACAACTTATCCACAAGTTATCAAGTAATCTTATATAACCTTTCCTTTATAAGGGTTATTTCTTCTATTAATTTATCATTATTTTTTAATTCTCTGGTTATTTTATTACAAGCATGAATAGTTGTTGTGTGGTCTCTTCCTCCTAATTTTTCTCCTATTCCCGGAAAAGAATATTCTAATTCGCTTCTCATAAGATACATCGCGATTTGTCGTGGCTTAACAACCTCTTTTTTTCTATTTTTAATAATCAGATCATTTGGGTTTATATCATAAAAAGACGAGACAATATTGATAATATGTTTATGGTTGATGCCTTTTTTCTTTCCACTGGTAATAAGTTCTGATAGAAGGGTTGAAACATATTCTAAAGAAGGCTCTTTTCCGCTTAATTGAGAGGAGACCATAACTCTATTAAAAGCTCCTTCAAGTTCACGAATATTATTAGTTATGTTTTCAGCTATAAAGCTTAATGTTTCACTGGGAATATTAAAATTTTCATCACGAGATTTCTTGCTTAATATAGCCATTCTTGTTTCAAAATCAGCTTTTGAAACATCAGCAATCATGCCTCCTTCAAAACGTGAACGCAATCTTTCTTCTAGGGTTGGAATAGCTTTTGGAGCTCTATCGCTGCTTAAAACAATTTGTTTGTTAAGTTGGTATAAATAATTAAAAATATGGAAAAATTCCTCCTGCGTTTTTTCTTTTCCAGATAAAAACTGAACGTCATCTATAATCAAAAGATCTATTTTTTGATAATGCTCCTTGAAATCATTTACCTTTTGTGTTCTAATAGAATCTATAAGTTCACTTGTAAAGCGCTCTGAAGTTATATATTTTACTTTTCTAGAGGGATTTTTTTGTAATATTTCATTGCCAATAGATTGAAGAAGATGTGTTTTTCCAAGTCCCACGCCTCCGTAAATAAACAAAGGATTGTAAATTCTGCCTAGATTTTGAGAAACAGCGTAACAAGCAGCCTTAGCAAGCTCATTGCTTGATCCGACTATAAAATTTTCAAAAGTATATTTAGGATTAAGATTATTTTCTTGGCTTATGGTAAGGGTTTTTTTAATGAGAGGCTTATTTAAGATAATTTTCTTTGGAGGTTGAATAGCATCCACCCTGTTCTCTGAAAAAGAAGTATCATCGCTTGTTTTTATAGAACAAACAACCTCTCGTATGTTGTTTTGGGTATTGCGGAGAGCTTTAAGAATATATAGATTATATTTATTCTCCAGCCATTCTTTAGCAAATCCATTTGGAACGCCAATAACAACCCTTCCATTTTCACTGGAAAGGATAGAAGTGTTTTTAAACCACGTAATAAAATTAGCTTTCGAAATTGAAAGTTCTATTTCCCCCAAAGCAGCCCTCCAAAGCTCTTCATTAGTCATGGTGTGATATTAATAAGAAAGATTCGTTATAAAAATAATTATATCATGCAAAAAAACAGATGTCTAAGCAAAATGTGGATAAAGGTGTGGATAAGCTGTTGTTAATAAGAAATAATCATAAATATATGTTCATTATAGAATAGGATGGTAAAAAAGCAAATGGGAATAATTTAAATAAAAAGATAAAGCATATAATTGACTTTAGTAGAATTAATTGATAAACTTCTAATTATTCAAAATAATAAAGAATATAATATATAAGTATGAGTCAAACATATCAACCATCCAGTACTAGAAGAAAAAGAAGACATGGGTTTCGCAAAAAAAATGAAACTGCTTCTGGCCAAGCTGTGCTGAAAAGAAGGAGAAATAAGGGAAGAAAAAATCTGACCACCGTTTAAGGTGAATTAATTCATTCGAGTTCATAATAATGCTTCCTTTTAAAAATCGCCTAACTAAAAAAAAGGACCACGAAAAAGTTCAAAAACTAGGATATTTTGTTTCTTTAGGCAATATAGCTATAAAGAGCTTAAAGAATGACTTAAAGGAGACAAGGATAGGTATTGTAGTTGGTCTTAAATTTTCTAAAAAATCCACAGAAAGAAATCAGGTAAAAAGAATTTTACGTGATATTGTTCATACTGAGCTGAAAAACATAGAAAAAGGATGGGATGTCGTTATTATGGCCAGAAAAAGAGAGGAAGAAAAAAGCAAAAATATTAATTTCAAAAAAAATATGTTGGCTGTCCTTGAAAAAGGAAAGCTATTATTAAATAAAAAATCTTAAATAAATAAAAAAATGTCTTTTTTGTTCCACGTGTTTGTTTATCAACCAATTTATAATCTGCTGATTTTTGTTTATAATATTATACCTGATTTTGGAGTGGCAATAATATTCAGCACTATTGTGGTGAAGTTTTTTCTTATCCCATTAAGCAAAAAACAAATAGAATCACAAAAGAAAATGCAAGAATTGCAACCAAAAATAAAGGAAATTCAGATAAAATATAAAAAAGATAAAGAAAAACAAAGCCGTGCAATGATGGAATTATATAAGGAAAGCAAGACCAATCCATTTTCCGGGTGTTTGCCTATGATTGTGCAATTAATTTTTTTAATAGCTATTTACAGGGTTTTATTCAATATTTCCACAGCCGGATTGGTGGTTAATCAGTCTGATTTATATTCTTTTGTTGCTAACCCAGGACAAATCAATAAAATGTTTTTAAGTTTGGTTGACTTGGCGGCGGCTATTGATTTCTCTAATATAACCATACAGAGCATGCCGCACATAATATTGGTTGTTTTAGCGGCAGCAGCTCAATTTATTCAGACAAAAATGTTGATGAATAAAAGCCCAATTAAAACCAATAAAAATGAAGAACCGGATTTTTCAGAAATAATGACCAAGCAAATGCTTTTTCTTGGGCCCCTCCTAACTCTTTTTATTGGAATAAAGTTTCCGGCAGGACTTGCTTTATATTGGCTAGTTTCTACTTTGTTTATGGTGATACAGCAAGTATATATGGAAGTAAGAGCTAAAAAAACGGATAGTTTAAAAGTTAATAGCTAAGTTTTAAATATATGGAAAAAAAAGAAATTAAACTGGAAGATCTAATAAAGGAAATAGTACTTGAATTATTACAAAAAATGGGATTTTCTTGTGAAATTGAAATCATTAGGGAAAAAGACGTGGAACAGGAAAGAGAAAACTTGATTTGCAATATTAAAACCGAAGAGTCTAATTTTTTAATTGGCCAATATGGAGTTAATTTGCAGTCACTTCAGCATATCGCTCGAGTTTTAGTAAGGCAAAAAACGGAAGAAAGGACAAATTTTATTTTAGATGTTAATTCATATCGCAAGGAAAAAAATTCTTCCATAATAAATTTAGCCAGGAGCACTGCGCAGCAAGTGATACAGGAAAGGCGGCCGATAGTTCTTCGACCGATGTCTCCTTATGAGCGAAGATTGGTCCATATGGAGCTTGCTAAAAATACAGCCGTTATAACTGAAAGCACAGGAGAGGGCAATGAAAGAAAAATTATAGTTAAGCCAGTGAATATTATATAAGGAAACAAAACTGATTTTAGAAATTAGTTGCAGTTTATAATCAAAGCTCATTTATTATTTTCAAAAATAGAAATTAATAATTGAGAGTTGATAATTTTAAAGTTATGGTTGTTGCTCGAAAAATAGCCTACAATGTTTTTGTTAGTAGTTTAACCAAGGTTCTATCTACTGTTCTAGCTTTGGTTTCTATTGGATTTATCACCAGATATCTAGGCAGAGAAGGGTTTGGAAATTACGCCACTGTGTTGGCGTTTTTATCTTTTTTCGCTGCTATTGCTGATTTGGGTCTTTATTCAATTGCTACCAGAGAGATATCCAGAGATGGAGCGGATGAAGAAAAGATATTGGGAAATATTTTTTCAATTAGGCTATTTTCGAGCTTGTTGGTGTTTATAATATCGCCAGTAGTAATTTATTTTTTCGATTATCCTGATGAGGTTAAGCGGGGCATTCTTATAATAGCAGCTTCTTTTATTTTTTCTTCGAGCTATCAGATCCTTAATGGAATTTTTCAAAAGAATTTGGCTATGGACAGGGTGGCTATGAGTGAGCTGGCGGGAAAAATATTTCAAGTAGCCTTTGTGATACTAGCAATAAAACTAAGACTAGGTTTTGACTGGATAATCGGGGCATTGCTAATAAATATGATAATCAATTTTATAATAATTTATTTTTTAGCAAAAAAATACGTTAGAATAAGGCTTCAATTTGACTTTTTCTATTGGAAGTCTTTTTTAAAGAAATCTCTTCCTATGGGAATAGCAGCTATAGTGGTTTTTGTTTACTTTAAAATAGACACTATTCTTCTCTCCGTTATGAAAAGCAGCTCGGATGTGGGCATTTACAATGTTGCTTATAAGGTTTTGGAGAATATTACTTTTTTCCCGGCTATGATAGTGGGGTTGGTCATGCCTATCATGTCAAAGAATATTTTTTCCAATAAAGAAAAGTTTTTAGATGTTTCCAATAAAACATTTAAAGTCTTCTTTCTTTTGATAGTTCCTTTGATCGTAGGTGTTTTATTTTTGGCAGAAGATATTATTAGGCTTATTGGAGGCGAGGGATTTTCGGAATCTGTTGGAGTTTTGCGGATATTGGTTTTTGCCTTGGCTCTAATTTTCTTTGGGCAGTTGTTTAATATCATTCTTGTAGTAGGGAACTTGCAGAAAAAATTGATGTGGGCGTTGGCAATTGCGGCGACATTCAACATTGTTTCTAATTTAATTTTCATTCCTGAATATTCTTACATAGGATCTTCCTACATCTCTGTTGCTACAGAGCTTTTGGTGGTATTATTAACGGGCTACATATCTATCAGAGAAATAAGGTTTTTGCCTAAGACAGAGGGCTTTTTAAGAATAGCAATAGCGGGCTCTCTAATGGCGGGATTTTTATATGTTTTTAAGTCCTTAAATTTTTTCATATTAGCCTTAGGAAGCGCCTTGGTTTATTTTGTTTTCTTATGGATATTTAAGGCTATTAAAACAGAGGAAATAATGAGTTTGATTGCTAAAAAATAATAATCTATTTAAATTATGTCTACCCAGCCCAAGGTTTTTATTGTCGTTTTAAATTATAACGGCAAAGACGTTATAAAAAAATGTTTAGCCAGTGTTTTTAAGCTGGACTATTCTAATTTTGAAGTGGTGTTTGTTGATAATAATTCTAAAGACGGATCTTTGGAGCTGGCCAAGAGCTGTTTTCCCAAGGCGCATTTTATAAAAAACGAGGAAAACTTCGGTTATGCTGCCGGAAATAATGCGGGAATCAGGTTTTCTTTGGAGAGAATGGCTGATTACGTGTTGCTTTTGAACAATGATACGGAAGTAGAAAATGATTTTTTAGCAAAGTTGATAGAGGTGGCTGAAAGTGATAATAAAATAGGCCTTATCAGCCCTATTATTTTTGAGGGAAAAACGAAAAAAGTTTGGTTTTCAGGAGGTGAAATATTATGGAGAAAAATGAGCAATTTGCACAAAAAAGACATAGAAAACAAGGATTATTATGATTCGGATTTTATAACTGGTTGCAGCATGTTGGTTAAGTCGGGTGTTTTTAAAAAAATAGGCTTGTTGGACGAAGATTATTTTTTATATTGGGAAGATGCAGATTTTAGCTTAAGGGCAAAGAAAGGGGGTTTTAGAAATGTGGTTGTGTCTTCTAGTCGAATATATCATTTTGAAGCAAGTGAAAAAAATAAGGAGAACAAAATTTATTGGCTGGTAATATCAGGACTGATATTTTTTAAAAAAAACACTCCCTGGAATAAAAAATATTGGGTGAAAACCTATCTTTTAATGAGAAAAGCGAAAAACTTATGGGATGTGATGTTTAATAAAAATGAAATTGCCTTGACAGTACAGAAAGCATATAAGGATTTTAAAAATGCCAAAATCTAAAGAAATTAAACTATCAATAATAATCGTAAACTACAGGAGCGAACATTATCTAGATAAATGTTTAGCTTCTATTTATAGCAAGAGCGATTCAAAATATTTTGAAGTCATTATAGTGAATAATGATCAAGAGACTGAATTAAAAACAATAGAACAAAAATATATCCACGCCAAAATATATAATTTAAAAAAAAATATCGGTTTTGGCAGGGCATGCAATTATGGAGCCGAGAAATCTACCGGATCAATATTCTTTTTTTTGAATCCAGATACCCAATTCTTGAATAATTTCGTAGAATATATATTGGAGAAATTTTCAAAAAGCGAAGAAAAAATCGGAATAATCGGCCCTCGACTTTTGACGGATAACGGAGAAACTCAAATTTGGTGCACAGGAAAAGACTTGACTGTTGGACAAAGAATTAAGAATCATTTCTGGATAATTGAAAGTAAAGAAATTTGGGAAAGCAAGGAGGAACTTATAGTGGATTGGGTTAGCGGAGCTGCCTTAGCGATAAAAAATGAAGTTTTTAAAAAAATATACGGTTTTGATGAAAAGTTTTTCATGTATGGGGAGGATTTAGATTTGTGTGCAAGAGCGAGGGATTTGGGTTATAAAATATTGTATTGTCCTAAGATTTCTGTTTTGCATAGCGGAGGGAAAAGTAGAAAAAGTTTTTTTAGGCAAAAAATTCAATTTTTTAAATCCTCTTTATATTATATAAAGAAAAGAAGACAGCTAAATTTGAACAAATAGATATGTATCAGTTTCTTCTTGTTATGGTTCTATATTTGCCATTTCAATTGGCCATTAATCCTTGGCCAGGCATTGACTTGGCTTCAATTAGAATTTTGATCCTTGTTTTGTTTTTTTGGTGGTTGGCGCTAGGTCTAAAAAATAGAAAAATAGAAATTAATGACAATATGCAGACTTTTTTTGTTGTTTCTTTTTTATTTTTAAACTTTCTATCTCTTATAGCTGCCAGAAATGTTGACTGGTCCATAAGGAAGCTCCTTTTTCTCTTTTCTGTTTTCCCTGTTTATTTTGTGGCCAGCCAGATAATTATAAACAAAAAGAGGTTATTAAAATTCATTACTGTTATTGTTTTTGGCGCTGCAGCGGCATCGGTTGTCGGTATTTTCCAGTTCTTTTCTCAGTTTGTCTTTGGGTTTAAGGCGGTGTACTCTTTTTGGGCTAATTTTGTGGTGCTTCCCTTTTTGGGCAGCAGTTTTGGAGAGGCGGTCTTAAAAAATCCCAGCTGGCTGGTTAATGTTTCAGGCAAAACATATTTGCGCGCCACTTCTATTTTCCCAGACCCTCATATGTTTTCTTTTTATTTGGGCTTGGTTTTGCCGTTGGCTTGCGGGATGTTTTTGTATGAAAAAAAAAGAAAAGCTTTTTTTCTGGCAGCGGCAATAATTATTTTTTTGGCGGATATTTTTACTTTTTCTCGTGGCGGATATCTAGGCTTGTTTGGAGGATTTATCTTCATAAGCATCTTTTTTTGGAACAAGATACAAAAAAAATACAAAATAACTACAGGACTCTTTTTAATAGCGGCTTTTCTGGTTATGCTGGTTCCTTCACCGATCTCTCAAAGATTTTTGTCTAGTTTTAATACCAAGGAGGGTTCCAATATGGGAAGGATATTGATGTGGGAAAAAGCGATCGAGGTAATAGCGGACAATCCCGTTTTGGGCGTGGGTATCGGCAACTATCCGCTAGAAGTAAGCGCTGTTTCCACATATCGAGATCCTATCTATGCGCATAACACATATTTGGATATTGCCGCTGAGACAGGCCTTTTGAATGCAATAATTTGGATATCATTGCTTGCTATGACCATGGTTAGTTTTTGGAAAAAATTTAAACAAGAACCCATATTTTTCTTTGCTCTGCTCAGTATGATTGTTTTTTCAATCCACTCCTTAGTAGAAACGGCTGTTTATTCTCCGGCAGTATTGACGCTTTTTTTATTGATAATAAGTTTTTCCCAGACAAAAATAAGCAATGAAAGAAATATTTAATTTGAAAAACCTGGCTTACTTTACCATAATGGCAATGCCATTATATATATTTAGATTTTCTATTTTAGGTGTGCCGACCAATGTTTTTGAAATATTGGCTATTGTTAGTATAAGTCTGTTTTTTATCCGTGTTGTGGGCTCCAAAATTAAGCTTGAAGGCTCTAAAACGTATCTTATGCCTATAATTATGGTATTGGCAGGATTGTTGATTTCCGCGCTCTATAATGACGCGCATCAAAGCGGCTTTGGCATAATAAAAAGCTGGTTTATAATACCTATTGTTTTTTCCTGGATTTCATTGCAGCTATCAGAAGACAGAAAAGATATTTTAAAGGCCATGCACGGTTCAGCTTTCTTGGTAGCTTGCTTGTCTTTGCTATATTTTATAGCAGGAGAAACAACTTTTGATGGGAGGTTGCAGGCTTTTTATAATTCTCCAAATTTTTTAGCGATGTTTCTCGCTCCATCTATCATGATTGGTGTTTTTTTATTGAAAGAGAATAAAAAGATTTATTCGATGACTCTCTCTGTGATGCTGGTTTCATTGTATTTGACTCAATCATACGCCTCTTGGATAGCTGTTTTCATAGCCATGATTCTTTTATTGTTTCTAAAAAAAGATTTATTAAAAAGGAATTTTATATTAATCCTAATGCTCATTTTTATTCTATTCTTTTCCTTGCAAAAAGGAACAGACAAGCTTAATCGCTTTACTAATATGGAGGAAAGGTCTTCTGCGGCATCTCGAATGATGATTTGGTCATCAGCCATGAAAATAGGCTTGGATAATCCGGCAATAGGCATAGGGCCGGGTAATTTTCAGAATAAATACTTGGAATACCAAAAATATTTTCCGCCCTATCTTGAATGGGCGGTTCCTCAGCCGCACAATCTATTCTTAGCTTTTTGGCTGCAAGCAGGCGTTTTGGGGATTGTCGGTTTTTTATGGATTCTTTTTTTGTGGTTTAGGAAATTCATACAAAAAAATGAGAAGCAAAAAGAAGATTACATCTGTTTGGGAATAATAATTTATATTATGGTTCACGGATTGTTTGATACGACCTATTTTAAAAATGATTTAGCTATTATTTTTTGGCTTATAATTTTTTATTATGAAAAACATCTATCCCAAGGAGATAGATGTGGAGAATATTTTAACAGGAAATGCAAAACTAAAGCCTGATCCTATATAGCTTATCATCAATTTTATTCACAAAAAACAGATAGCTCTCATTGTAGCTAAGAAATAGGCCGGTGGCATCGTAAGTTGTTTTAAGTTCTTCCAGCGGAACTACGCGGGTTTTTTCTCCGGTTTTCAAATTAACTTTCCAAAAAGTGTCGTTGGTGGTAAAGGAACTATCAAGATAGTCATTAGGTAAGATATTTTTTTCTGAAATAGATCCAGGCAAGGCACAGAATACGAAGCTATTGTTTTTTGACCAAACACATTTGGAAACGAAAGTGGGCAGTCCGATGTTTTTATATTCTCCGCCTAGGCTGTTGGCAAAGCCTAGTTCCATTTTATGCCCACCCTTTTGGTCTACATTGCTTCGCAAAAACATGGTTCCGTCGCTGTTCCACAAATAATCAGCGCCAAAAACTCCGGATGACAGTACTTTGGTTTCTCCTCCCATAATAGGGGTGGACTGGAATAGTGTTTCGGAAAAGGAGTCAGGCTTATTCCAAAAAGAAATAAAACCTGATTTTGGAACAGGAGCTATGCTAATGCTGTCTGAGGAAAAGGTAGTAATTTTATTCCAATTTTCTCCATTGGGATCAGAAATATTGATGGATTTCTCTTTATTTTTATTGTCGAAGTAGGTATAAATAATTTTTTTATTGCTTTGCCATGAGACAGCGCCGATGCTTTCATTGAGCCGAGAGGCTTTTTTGGTCAGATAGTCGAAGAAAGAAAATTTCGGATATCCGGCGCCGCTCGAAAATTTTGAAATGACCATTCCCTGGTTAGGAGACCAATAAACATCAAGAAGACCGATCAGATTGGCATCAGAAACAACCTTTTTTTCTAAAGTCAAGAGATCCAATTGATAAACCTTTCCGCTGGATTTGGAATAATATTTCATAGATTCATCGTTGTCTGAGAGTATGGGTGAAATAACGGATTCGTCGGTGATTTTTTGGATGCGTTCTTCGTTGCCGACAATGCTTGTTTTTTCGACTTGGGCATCATCGGATTTTTTACTGACAACAGCTTCTTTTTCCGGAGAGGGTTTTTTGAAGGAAAAAATATAGATTCCCCAAAACAAAAGAGTAATCAAGAGGATAGAGGATGATGTAATGAATATTTTTTTTGAGAGAAGCATTTTTTTGTATTTTAAGCTTATTTAGCCAAACATTGTTTTTGGTAGTTTTGAACTTTCTGGACATAGTCCCGGGTTTCTTTATATCCTTGCTTGTTGGGGTTGTTTTTATGGACACCTTCTCCTTCCACGCTTCCGTCAGCAAAATAAGGGCATTGCCACGCCGGCATGCTTTCAGGATATCCTGCTCGCCCCTTGCAGGCTTGAGATTCGGCAAACGGGCCAAGTTTTCCTTCACCAGCCTTTGCTCCTCCTCCGCCATTATAGGATGCGATTAAATCGTCATTTCCTGTATAATAACTGCCTCCATCCGGGAAAGTTACTTTTTCTGTGCCAGGAGTTGTTTGTTTGCTGGTTGGGAATTTTGTATATGAATTAAGCTGGGATTGGTCTGATTTGAGAAGCTCAGCGGCCTTTTTGATGCTTTTTTCCGGATCGCTTAACTCCGATGCGCTCATACCGGCGGTATCAGGCTTGATTTGCATGAGTCCATAAGCTCCTTTATTGCTGCCTCCTACATTAGAATTGCATCCGCTTTCCTGCATGGCAATTCCCTTAAGAAGGCATTGGGTTTCTTTATCCGGAGCAGCTGAATTAAATTGTGAATCATATTTATCGCATGCTGGAGAAAGAGATCCTAGTTTGACAGGAGTGCCGGTTGTCGGAGGGGTCTCACCAGGCTTAGTTGGTGTTGTTGGTGCTCCTCCTCCCGTTGCCGCTCCTCCGCCCTTGGTTCCGCAAAT
>AMFJ01004375.1_pt1 | contig 27260 bp, 25 predicted proteins | sample 427208 | NCBI WGS metagenome assembly AMFJ01 (sample SAMN02954298, study PRJNA114691) | groundwater metagenome | biome: aquatic; feature: subsurface aquifer; material: sediment; isolation source: subsurface aquifer sediment | place: USA: Rifle, CO | collected 2008-08 | reverse complement strand
CTCAGCTTGGAAGGCTGATATAATAGCCACTATACGACACCCGCCTGTATTACATTCCGGCGGACAAGCCCGCCTGCTTTTCTTAACACTTTTATTATTATATACAATAATTTTACTTTGTCCAGCGTTAGCTTGATTACTTTCGCAAATAAAAGCTTTTTATATTTGTACTACCTTATGTGCGAATAATAATTTATTTTTTATGTTTTGGCTTGATAAAAATATAAATTCTTGGTTGGCATTTTTTGTTTTGACCGTTCTTTCTTTGACGGTTGGTTTTTGGGTGATTGTATCTGTCGAAAATTTTCAACCGGAAGCAGCAAAAATCGTGAAGGTGGAAAAAAGAAAACAGGCGAACGCGACAGTCCTTTTTCCGCAACCCGCTCCTCCTCCGTCCCCGCCGGATATTGAAAAAATGAAAACGCAGGGGTGTGTGGCGGACGGATTGCTTTCCGGATGGGGAGGAAATACTAATGATATTGTGAAAGTGGTGAATCGTTCCGACTGTTATTACTTGCATCGCGCTTTGGAAACTTGGGCTAATCATCCTGATTTTGAATCGGCGAAAAAAATAAAAGCGAAAATAGACAAGACTGATATTATTTATGGAATGTTTATCGCTGAAGCAATCAACACGAAAACTTTATATAGCGATGAAGATAGGAGCGAAAGATTTAATTTTGAAAAAATGTGCAAAGATGGAATGGAAGATTTTTGGAAGAAAAATGTTTGTATTCCGTCTTTTGAATCGAAAGAATATCGCAAGTATTTGAAATATATAACTGAAAAAGCGATGGATATGGGAATTCAGAGTTTTCTTTTTGGACAAGTTTTCTATCAAGAAAACAATAATCTTTCCAACGCTTGGGCGCCTGAGATAATTTTGCAAATGAAAGAATATGCTGATTCTAAAGGAATGAAAATTGTTGTTGGCGCGCAGACTAATGATATCACTGATGAAAAATATTTGAAGAATTTTGATTTTATTGATGGCGGAGTGGGATTGCGCGCTGACGGAAGCATTGAAGATGGTCCGTGTTTTTCTCGCTGGTGGAAAAAACCGGGCGATTGGTGTTGGGCGCTTTTGTGGAACAAGCTTTTTGCTAAAAATGCCAACAATGTTTTTCTGCATTTGGATTGGGGTCCGAAAGTCGGCGACGATATGAGCACGTTTGCCAGAATGAGCGATGCTATGCGGGAAAAAACTTTGCGCGATTTGCATTTGTTTTTCACAACTCAAAACAAAGGTTTTATGTTGCCAATTCTGGCGGTTTTGCCTACGGAAAACGGAGGTTGTTATGGCGCCAAGAAAAGTTTTTATTCTCCTTCGAAAAAATATTCTTGCGACGATGAAGAAGTAATTAATGATATTTTAAAAGAAGCCAAGAAAAAGGCTCAGTTTGACAAAACCTATCCTGTTGCTAGACTTTAAAAAGACTGAAGAATTCTTTATCGGTTTGCAACAAAATAAAATTCAAGGAGGCGCCTATGCCCAAAAAAAACGACAAAAATGAAAAACCAAAATCAGATTCAGATCGAAAGAAAGAAGAGCAAGCTGTTCTTAACTTCGCAAAAAAAATTGCGAGCAAGAAAAAGTCCAAGAAATAGAGGGTAGGCGTAAACGCGCAGATCCTCTTTTTTCATTTTATGTGTTTTGGATTAATGAAGAATAGAAAAATTTCAAAGAAAAAAAGAATGCTCAAACAGAATTTTTCGAAAATTTTTATTCTTCAATAATTATTTTATATTTTTAAAAATAAAAATATGCAAGAAATGTCAATGTTTGAAAATAAAAAGCCAGAAAGCGAATCAGAAATGGAGCAAGTCGCTGATTTAGCGCGATTAATTTCAGAAAGAAAAAAAATGATCAAAGCTCCTTTGCACGAAATTTTAACCGAATTTGAAACCAGGGGATTAGTTCCTGAAAGAGCGGTGCTTGAAATCAGTCGAAGAATGCAAAAATACGAGCAAGCCGGAGCAAGCAAAGAAGTTTTGAGACTTCAAGCAGAAGACGCGATCAAAGATGCTGTGACAATGTATCGCGATGAAAGATTTGAGATTTCCAATTTTAATTTTTTCAAAGCGGAACTATTTGGTTTTGTCGATCAGATTTTAGTTGAAGATAAACTTGAATCCATTGATGACCTGGATAAAACGGCGATGATTTTTTTTGATGTCGATGGTCTCAAGGCAGTTAATGACAATGCTTTGAAACTTCATACGGCGGGTGATATTTATTTGAAAAAAATCGCTCAAGCATTGAATGCGGGACGAACCACAAAATGGTTGGAATCTTTGGGAATGGAAATTTCTCCGGCCAGAAGAAGCGGGGATGAGTTTATGTATGCGATACGCGCTGACAAACCGCTCACGAAAAAAACAGACTTCGTTGGAATTGATGGAGAAAACATTGAAAATGCAACTTTCGCGGATTATATTATTGCTAAAATAAAAGAAGATATTAGTGAATTGGATATGAAAGATGTGCAGGATTTTTCCGATCCACAGCAAAGAGAAAAGTATAAAGATGCGGTGACTGAGAATTGGCCGGAAGATTTTGAGTTTAGAGCCAGCATCAGTGGCGGAGCTGCTAGTCTTCTGGATGCTATAAAAGTGTTAAGCAAGGAAAAAGGAAATATAGACGATAGCGCTTATGAAGAATTAGTGTTGGGTATTTTAGGAAAAATGATCAATATTTCCGATAATGCGATGCTTGGAGATAAGACCGCAAACAAAGAAAAAAGAAAAAATTCTGACAGTGAAAATGACCGTTTGTTGGAGGCAATATACAGATCTGCCAGAAATAATGGAAAAAATGAATAAATGGAATTTTCTTGCTCGGTTTGTGGTAATAAGATAAAGCGTTAAAAACGTAAATTATTTTTAAAATATAAAAATATGTTGGAAAAAACAATGAATGTTTCTGAAAAATGGAAAGATCCTAAAATAGGTTTGATGTTTTTTGGAATTTTGATTTTGGGAATTATTGTGGTTGTCGCATTGACGCGCGAAAGAATCGTCAGTCCAATTGATAATCAAGTGACTGTTACCGGGCAGGGAAAAGTTGCCTATCAACCAGACATTGCTAATGTTACATTAGGTGTTCAAGTGGAAAAAGCGGACAGCGCGGAAAATGCGTTAAAGCAGCTTAATGAAAAAATGAACAATATTGTGGCAGCCATTGAAGGCGCGAGTGTTCCCAAAAAAAATATTCAAACCCAGGCCTATTCTCTCTATCCGCAATATGATTTCAAAAATGGAGCCTCTGTTGTTTCCGGATATGGAGCTAATCAGCAGTTGTCCATAAAAATTGAGGGAATACAAGAAAACACAGAGCTTGTTAGCGGAGTTATCACTGCGGCAAGTTCGGCTGGAATAAATCAAGTTACGGGAATTTCTTTTGATGTTTCTTCGGTTAGTGATTTGAAACAGCAAGCGAGAATTATGGCGGTGGCTGACGCGAAAGCCAAAGCTTTGGAACTTTCCAATGTTACCGGAACAAGATTGGGAAAAATTGTCGGGTGGTATGAAAATGCTGTCGGGTCTCCTGATCCGCAACCATTGATGGGATTGGGCGGTTCAGCTATGGACGCAAAAGAAGTTAGTCCGCGGATTCCTTCGGGAACGCAAGAAATTGTGGTGGAAATGAGTTTGAATTATCAGGTGAAATAAAAACAAGAAATGAATAAGAAAATTTTTTTAATAATAATTTTGGTTATTTTAGCGACGGGACTAGTGGTTTGGTTTTTGTTTTTTGCTGAAAAAAATGGAAAAATATCAATCTCTCAAGAAGATCAAAAGCAAATTGACCAAGCGCCGATTGTTGTGGAATCCGCCAATGAGAATGTCGTCGATTCTCAACAGCCGGCGGAAAAATCTCCCGAAGAAATAGTGGGCGCATACGAAGAAGAACAGAAAAAACCAACGGAAACAGTCTATGACGCAAAAGAAATTGTTCCCCAAAAAGAGGATGTTGAAAAAAACGAAGAAATAAAAATCATCAACAAGCTTGTTTCTTGGGGGTATCAAAAATATAGCGGAGAAAGAAAAATAGATACGATTATTATTCACTCAACATATAATTCGTTGGGGGGAGATGAATATAGTGTGGATAAAATAGTTAATATATATAAAAGCTATGAAGTGGCGGCGCACTATTTGATTGCGCGAGACGGAAGCGTGTATAAATTGGTGGATGAAAATAATATTGCCTATCACGCCGGAGTCAGCAAAACGCCGGATGGTCGAAATGATGTGAATAAATTTTCCATCGGGATTGAAATGATTGGAAATAAAACGGATGGCTACACTGATTCGCAATATGACGCTGTTTCCGATTTGGTGAAAAAAATAAAGAAAAGTCATTCCATTAAATATGTTTTGGGACACAAAGACATTGCTCCGGAAAGAAAAACCGACCCGTGGAAATTTGATTGGGATAAAATTTAAAATTGGAAATTTATGATTCTTTATATTATTCTTGAAAAAGGCGTTGTTAGAATTGTTTTGAAAAAAGATGAAAAAATAATTGCCGAGTCCGGTTGGGAAGGTGATCTTTCGCTTTCTGAGAAACTTCTTCCGGAAATTGACGCTCTTTTGAAAAAAAACGGATTTTCCAAAAATGACGCGCAAAAAGCGGTGGCTGTTTGCGATGAAAAAAGCAGTGTAACTTCCATTAGAATCATAGAAACCGTCGTCAAAGCCTGGAACAGCGTCTCCGGACAATAAATCTTCCAATAAAAACAAATTTGGTAACGTACCAGGTAACGTACCATGGTACGTTACAGTGGAAAAATATAAGAAGTTCAAGGACAGCTATTGATCGGATTTAAAGAAATTGTCAGTTGATAAAACTATAAACAAGTTAAACACTATAATATGAAAATAATACTGTATATGGCAATGTCAGTCAATGGTTACATTGCCAGAAAAAATGGGGATGAAGATTTTCTTTCTCATAAAAATTGGGAAACTCTTTGCGATATTGCCAAAGAGTGTGGATGTTTTATTATTGGGCGTAAGACATATGAGGCAGTGCAAAAATGGGGAGAGGGCTACAGCTTCGACAATTTAGAAGTTAGAGAAGGAGTTATTATCACGAAAAACTCCGACTTTAAAATAGATGGAAATTATATGATCGCAAATTCTCCGGCAGATGCAATCAGTAAGCTTAAAAGCAAAGGTTTTGAAAAGATATTGGTAAGCGGCGGGTCAACCGTTAACAGTGCATTTATGAAAGAAGGGTTAATTGATGAAATTATTTTAAATGTGGAACCTTTTGTTTTAGGCAATGGCATAAGATTATTTTCCGAAGAAGAATTTGAATGTGGATTAGAACTTCTTGAAAGCAAGAGCTTATCAGATGGAATAATGCAATTTCGTTATAAAGTGAAAAAACCTTAAAAAAAGCTAGAATAATTTAAAAAATATTTTATTATGGTTAGCGAAGAAAGTGTTGTATTGGTGCCTGGGGCAATCCGGGATGTTAGAGGCTACGAAAGCTATGACGGATTGGATATTTGGATGAATAATTTGAGGCTGGTCATGATTGGAATAAAAATGTGGCAGAAATAATTGAAAATATTATTCAAAATTAATCAGAAACAATTATGAAACGAGGTTTAATAATATTTTTTCAGGCAGGTGTTGCGCTTATTGGTATCAGTGTTTTTGTTTTTATGCTGTGGGAGCCTCACATCGAAGGCAGAAATGCGCACGCCACACTTTTCGAGATTTATTTCAAAGATCCTTTTCTTGCGTATGCGTATATCGCGTCTATTTCATTTTTTACAGCGCTCTATCAAGCATTTAAAATATTGGAATATGTCAGACGAAATAATATATTCTCGCAAGATATTGTGAAAGCTTTGCGGACTATAAAATATTGCGCAATAGCCATTATCGGTTTTGTCGCGGCAGGAGAGGTCTTTATTATGTTAAATGATAGCGATGACCGGGCAGGCGGGGTTTTTCTGGGTATCCTCATCACACTTGGTTCGATTATTGTTGCCATCGTGGCAGCGATGTTCGAACGAAAGTCGCAAAGACTAAAAAAATCAACTTGGTAACGTACCATGGTACGTTACATTAGAATGATGGTCGGGGTTTGAATTCAGGCGTTTTTACAGTGCGTTGACACAACAATTACTTTATGCTATGCTATTTTGTTGAGCAATCTTGCCAACCAATAAACCTAGAAGGAGGATAAGTGATGAAAAAAAACATCGTAGTAGTTCTTTTGAGCGTATTTTTTCTTGCAGGCAGTTCGGTGCTTGCCTTTGCGAAAACCGAGTATCCTGTAAAGGAAATTTCGGGAATTTTAAAGGAGGCAAAAGTCGATACAGCAAACAGCTATACTACCATTGAATTCGACGATGGTCGGAGCATAACATTCAAGGGGGTATATGAAGGATATGTCTTTTCCAGAAACAAAAAGTGTTCCTTTAAATACCAATATTTTGATGCAATGTTCTCACGAGGGACATACATCGTAGAATTCAAGTGCCAGGAATAGTCCTGCCGGCAACAAATTGTAAGACCCAGTGGTTGTTATTATACTGGGTCTTTTTTTATTTTCTTAAACAAATAATTTTTTTAAAATAAATCCAGCTCTAATCGTATTAAATTAGTAGCTTAAATTTCTTTGCGCCTGAAGAATTCTTTAAAGCGGATTCTGAAAAAAATCAACTTGGTAACGTACCATGGTACGTTACATTGGAATGATAATTGGCAGACTACTTACTAGTTTGTTATTTTCTGTGTATAATTAAATTGTGCAATAAATCTAATTATTCGTTAAAACATATTTCACAATTTAATCGTATTATGAGTATTACAGAGAAAAAACAAGCCGAGGGTATATTGCTTTTAAAAAATATTTTTTCAGGTCTATTTCCAGTTTTAACTGTTGTCGCTTACACAAATCATCTCTTGCCTTTGAATACACTTGCATGGAGTTATTTTATTGCAACTATTTTCTTTGCAATTGTTTTAACAGTGAAAAAAGGATGGAAAAAGAATATTTCTAATACTAAAGCTATTGGGGATGTTGCATTGGCAGTCTTATTTATTGCTATCGGGTATCATGTTTTATATTATATTTCCCTTAGTTTTACTTCACCGCAAAACGCGGTCTTAATCGGTCTGAGTGAGGCTGCCTTCAGTTTTATAATAATTGGTTTGATTGCAAAAAAAGAGCCAGTTTCTGGTACACATTTATTGGGAGCTATGTTAATGCTTTTTGCTGCGGGGACTATTCTTTTCAATAATAGCCAGACGTCTTTAAATATTGGAGATTTTCTTATGCTATTTGCAGCAATGATAGCTCCAATAGGAAATATTTTTGCCAAAAGAGCTCTCCATCAAGTCTCATTGTTTTATTTAATGTTTCTTAGAAGTTTAGCGGGGGCAATTATTTTTTTCTGCGCTTCTGCAATTTTTGAGGAAGCGGTTCCGCTCGAGATCATTATTAAAAGTTTGCCATATCTCTTATATAGCGGACTAATCTTTTTAGGGCTTATGAAGGTTGTAAACTTGTTCAGTTTTAGAAAAACTTCCGTTACACATACCATTGCATTTAACTCATTGGCTCCAATTTCTACTTTTATTTTTGCATGGATAATCTTAAAGAATATTCCAACTAATGTTCAAATTTTTGCTATAATCCCTAGTTTTATTGGATTATTTCTTTTAACAACTGCCAAACAAAAACAAACTCAATATGGATTCGAAAAAATAGCCTAATGACGTCAAAATTATCAAATTTTTTTTTCTCTTAAATAAAGTTTCTATCAATAAATCCGGTTTTAAGCGCATTAACTAATCAACTTAAATTTCTCGCGCTTGCGGGAATTTTTTTAAAGTGGATTTTAAAAAAAAATAATTTGGTAACGTACCATGGTACGTTACATTGGAATGATAATTGGCAGACTACTTGATTTTATTTTCTGATAATGTTTAAATTAAGAACTTAGTTTTTTAACAAATAACAAACTTACGAAGTTTTTTATAAACCCCAAAACAATGATGAGGAGGAAGAGATGAAAGATAACAAATATAAACAGGATGGCGTAGACATCGAAGCAGGAGATGTTTTCTCCAGATATTGCAATGGAATAAACAAGGGTACATACGGCTTATCTCCTTATGTCAGAATTGAAGATCTTTCCCGCGGAAATTTCAGAGGACCTAAGGGTTATGTTTTTAAAAACTTACCGGCAGGTTGTCTTGAAACTGCGGCTATGGACGGAATCGGGACCAAGGTTGTTATCATCATTGCCTCAGGGAAAGTGATGACTTCAGCCAGTAATGTGATTGCGATGACAGCTATGGATATTACTCGCTGGGGCGGGCTACCATTGCTTTTTATCAACATTTTCGACGCCAGAACTATCGGAGAAATCGGCAGTGAAACATTTAGCCTTTGTAAGGAGGTAATGGATGGTCTCAAAGCTATTGCTCATGAGCATAAATATGTCCTTTTCACAGGTGAAACTGCCGAGCTTGGTCTTTGCGTTGGTTCTGAAAACCCTAATGCAAAATTGATGTTTAACTGGGGTGGGGCAATGCTTGGCGTATATCATCCAGACAAGATGATCTTGGGCGATACCCTTGCTCCCGGTCAGGTTATCATTGCTTTACGAGATGATTTTCGCAGTAATGGCATAAGCTCGGTGAGAAAAGCTTTGGCTATAAAGTATGGACCGAAGTGGTGGGATAATCCCGAAGCACTGGAGGATATAATTGCTTGCGCTTCACCTTCTGCGCAATACGATAGACTGCTTAATACAGCTCACGGGTGGTTTAATGAGAATCCTTTGCAGTCTCTGATTAAAATGCATTTAGTAGTGCATCTTTCGGGAGGCGCATTTGAATCAAAACTGGGTGAGGATATACTCAAGCCCCTGAATCTGTCGGCGGAGCTTGACGACTTGTTTGAGCCGCCGGAAATAATGAAAAAATGTGCCCAGTGGCGAGAAATGAGTCCTCGGGAATGCTACAAAACCTGGAATGGCGGACAGGGCGCAATCGTGGTTGTCGATGAGAATGAGGTCGAATCATTTTTGACTCTTGCAAAAGATTTTAATGTTGAGACCAAACGAGTCGGCAGAATCACCGAGAGAAAAGAGTACACAGTACTCATAAAATCAAAGTTTGGCGATGAAACATTATTGCCATATTAAGATTAAACCCATCAAACGGAAAATCCGCTTCGGTGGGTTTTCTGTTTTTAGGGCATTATTCTAAAACAAATAATTTTTCCATAAATCCAGTTATAACCGTATTAACTAAACCGTTCAGATTTTTTCGCGCTCTCGGAATTTTTTTAAATGAATTCTTAGAAAATTGACTTGGTAACGTACCATGGTACGTTACATTAAAATGATGGTTGAGTTGGAAATCGGGTCTTGACAGTTTTTCTGTCCCGTGTTAGTTTCATATTATGTTTTGAACTTCACGAATTAGGATAGAAATACGGGTGTTTTGTGAAAACTTTTAATTTCTTCTAGCGAAGAAATAGCGTGTCACGGGGAATGACAACAAGAATACAATTTAATAAATAGCTTTAATTTAAACTCATTTTTGAGCTTTTGGTGTTCCTGAAATTTTTTTTGGAACAATCGGAAGAACAGATGAGGGTTTGTTTTTATGCTCAAAGAGAAAAAAGTCCTAAAGATGAGGGATTCATACAGTCCTACATCTTCGCTTTCTAAAAGAAAATTTTTCAGAAAGCACCTAATGGTTTCACTTCCTAATCTTATCGAAGCCCAGATAGATTCCTATCAATGGTGTTTAGAAAAAGGTTTGAAGGAACTTTTCGACGAAGTTAATCCGATTCACGATTTTACGGGAAAAGATTTGGAACTTTCTTTTGTGGACTACTATCTTGATGAACCGAAGTGTGAAGAATTGACAGCAAAAAATAAAAAAGTTTCCTACGAAGCTCCTTTGCGAGCGAAAGCCAGACTTTTAAACAAGAAGTCGGGAGAAGTGAAAGAACAAGAAATATACCTTGGAGATTTCCCGGTTATGACCGAGCGGGGAACTTTTGTTATTAACGGAGTGGAAAGAGTTGTAGTTAGCCAGCTGATCAGAAGTTCAGGTGTGTTTTTCACTATGGAATATCAAAAAGGAAAGAAACTTTTCGGAGCGAAACTTATTCCTAACCGAGGAGCTTGGTTGGAAATTGATACGGATATTTCCGGTGTTATTTCAGTGAGAATAGACAGAAAAAGAAAAGTTGCGGTAACAACTTTGCTTCGCGCTTTCGGTATGTCGTCGGATGAAGAAATTATTCAAGCGTTTGCCGATGCCGACAAGGGTGAAGTTAATTTTATTGAAACAACAATCAGCAAGGACATCACCAAAAATCAAGGCGAGGGTTACAAAGAAATATACAAGCGTATTCGACCGGGAGATTTGGCAACTGAAGAAAATGCCAAACAGTTGATTGATTCAATGTTTTTCAATTTTGAAAAATATGATTTCGGCAGCGTAGGAAGATACAGAATGAATCAAAGATTGAGAGTCGAAAGAGCGGACAATGAAGAAAACAGAATTCTTCGATTGGATGATTTGATTTTGGTTATCAAAGAAATTATTCGTTTGAATAATACACCGAATGCTTTGCCGGATGATATTGATCATCTTGGAAACAGAAGAGTGCGCGGCGTGGGAGAATTGATTCAAAACAAACTTCGCGTTGGAATGGCGAGAATGGGAAGAAATATCAAGGATAGAATGAGTACTTGCGATGTAGAAACAGTGCTTCCCGGACAATTGGTGAATTCTCGTCCAGTGGCTGCCGCTATCAAAGAATTTTTCTCCAGTTCTCAACTTTCGCAATTTATGGATCAAGTAAATCCATTGGCGGAGTTGGAACACAAAAGAAGACTTTCTGCGATGGGACCAGGCGGACTTACTCGCGAAAGAGCCGGGTTTGAAGTTCGCGATGTCCATTATTCTCATTATGGAAGAATTTGTCCGATTGAAACTCCGGAAGGTCCGAACATTGGTTTGGTGGGACATATGGCAACTTACGCCAGAATTAATGAATATGGATTTTTGGAAACTCCCTATATTAAAGTTCTTCACGAAGTTGAACCGATTGTTGAAAAAATGATTGGCAGGATTTTGAGAGAAGATATTTCCGGTGTGGCTAAGGCTGAAGAAAAAATAACAGAAGAGATGGCTAAAAAAATTGCCAAGTCTGCAAAAGAAAATGTAAAAGTTATTCCATATATAACTGAGGAAATTGAATATATTAATGCTACTGTGGAAGACAGAAAAATTATTGCGCATGCCACTGTTAAATTGGATGATGAAAAAAATATTATAGAAGAAAGGGTGGAAGCTAGAATTCAAGGTCATCCCGGAATGATTGAATCGGAAAAATTGGATTATTTGGATGTGAGCGCCAAGCAGTGTATTTCGGTGGCTACTTCTTTGATTCCTTTTATTGAACACGATGACGCCAACCGCGCCCTTATGGGTTCAAATATGCAACGTCAGGCAGTTCCGTGTATTGTTCCGCAATCTCCGATTGTGGGAACCGGAATTGAAGACAAAGCGGCGGGAGACAGCGGACAAGTGGTTTTAGCTGCTAATGAAGGAGAGGTTGTGGAAGTGGATGCTAGTCATATTGTGGTAAAAGAAAAAGCTCCGGTAGGATCTAAGAAAGAATATATCAAAAGAACTTATAATCTTTTGAGTTTTCAAAAATCAAACGCGTTTACCAGTATGAGTCAAGCGCCGAGAGTGGATCGAGGACAAGTGGTGAAAAAAGGACAGCTTTTGGCTGACGGCGCCGCGACTGACAATGGAGAATTGGCTCTTGGTCAAAATGTTGTTGTGGCTTTTATTCCATGGAGCGGATATAACTTTGAGGATGCTATTATTCTTTCCGAAAGACTTTTGCAAGAAGACAGATATAGTTCAATTCATATCGAAGATTTCTCAATTGATGTTCGCGACACAAAGCTGGGACCGGAAGTGGTAACTCGCGATATCCCAAATATCGGAGAAGAAAGATTGAAAAACTTGGATGAAACCGGAATCATCAGAATTGGAGCGGAAGTTTCTTCAGGCGACATTTTGATTGGAAAAATTACTCCAAAGGGAGAAGGCGATTTGACTCCGGAAGAAAGATTGCTCCGAGCGATTTTCGGTGAAAAGTCCAAAGATGTGAAAGATTCTTCACTCTATCTTCCTCACGGCGAACACGGAAAAGTTGTTGATATCAGAATTCTATCTCGAGAACAAGGAGACAAACTTTCTACAGGAGTTATCAAACAAATTCAAGTTTCTGTGGCGCAGCTTAGAAAAGTTTCTGTGGGTGATAAGTTGGCGGGAAGACACGGAAACAAAGGTGTTATTTCCAGAATTGCTCCGATTGAAGATATGCCATATCTTCCAGACGGAAGACCGGTGGATGTTATTTTGAATCCGTTGGGAGTTGTTAGTCGTATGAACATCGGACAAATCTTGGAAACCCATCTTGGTTGGGCGGCTCTTAAGAATGGTTACAAAGTTGCCACTCCGGCTTTGGATGGTGTGACTGAAGAGGATATTAAAGATGAATTGCGAAAAGCCGGTTACCCGGAAAACGGAAAAACAAAATTGATTGACGGAAGAACAGGAGAATATTTTGATAACGAAGTTACAGTCGGTGTTATGTATGTGATGAAACTTAATCACTTAGTGGACGACAAACTTCATATGCGTTCCATCGGACCATACTCTTTGATTACTCAGCAACCTCTTGGAGGAAAAGCTCAGTTCGGAGGACAGAGATTTGGAGAAATGGAAGTGTGGGCGCTGGAAGGATATGGAGCAGCCTACACCTTGCAAGAAATGCTTACTATTAAATCGGATGATGTTTTGGGAAGATCCAAAGCGTATGAATCCATAATTAAGGGTGAGCCTATAAAGAGTCCTAATATTCCTGCGGCTTTCCATGTGCTTGTAAATGAACTTAAAGGTTTGTGTTTGGACGTTGAATTGGTTGGATCGAAAGTCAATGAAGAAGAAGATGAAAATGAGCCTAAAGTTGAAGCGGACATTGATCAAATATAACTAAATTTTAATCTAAACACTTTTTAAATAATCTTAAGTCTAATAACACTATGGAAAATATTACTAAAGTTAGCGATTTCAGCAGTGTAAAACTGAAGTTAGCCAGTCCAGAAGAGATTATGAACTGGTCTCACGGAGAAATCACTAAACCGGAAACAATTAATTATCGAACGCAGAGATATGAGAAGGATGGTCTTTTCTGCGAAAAAATCTTTGGACCTTCTAAGGATTGGGAATGTTATTGCGGAAAATATAAAAGAATTCGTTATAAGGGAATTGTCTGCGACAAATGCGGAGTCGAAGTTACTCGCTCGATTGTCAGACGTGAAAGGATGGGACACATCAAATTGGCTGTTCCGGTTTCTCATATTTGGTTTTTGCGAGGAGTTCCTTCCAGAATAGGTTTGGCTTTGGGAATTTCTCTTCAAGAATTGGAAAAGGTTGTTTATTTTTCCGCCTACATTGTTAAAGATGTAAATATCAAAGCGAGAGACATCGTTGTTGATCAATTGGAACAGGAATATAAATCCAAGCAAAAAGATATCAAGAGTTCGAAATCTGATAGCGCCGAAGCGGAAAAATCTTTGGAAGAATTAAAGGAACAATACCGAGGAATTAAAGATGAGCTTAAGAGCCTCAAGCCGATGCAGATTCTTTCTGAATTGGAATATTTCAATCTGTCTATGAGATTCGGACAAGTTTTTACGGCTGGAATTGGAGCGGAAGCGGTGCGAGAAGTGCTTGAAAAAACAGACGTGAACAAAGTGATTGCCGAGCTCAAGAAAGATTTGGAAAATGACGATATTGTTGATAAGAAAAAAATTCTCAAAAGAATGAAGTTGTTTCAAGGATTTAAAAAATCCGGACTTCATCTTGAATGGATGCTTCCAACTGCTATTCCGGTTATTCCTCCTGATCTTCGACCGATGGTGGCATTGGACGGAGGACGTTTTGCAACATCTGACTTGAATGATCTCTATCGAAGAATTATCAACAGAAATAATCGTTTGAAAAAACTTCTTGATTTAGGAGCGCCGGAAGTTATTACTCGAAATGAAAAAAGAATGCTTCAAGAAGCTGTGGACGCGCTTTTCGATAACAGCGCCAGAAAAGGACAAGCTTCCGTGGCGGCTTCAACAGGGCAAAGACGACCGCTTAGATCATTGGCAGATTCTCTCAAAGGAAAGAACGGAAGATTCCGACAAAACTTGCTTGGAAAACGTGTTGACTATTCCGGACGAAGCGTTATTGTGGTTGGACCGCAACTTAAACTTCATCAAGCCGGTCTTCCAAAGAAGATGGCATTGGAACTTTTCAAACCGTTTATTATCAACAAATTGATCGGCAGGGAATATGCTCATAACGTGAGAACTGCTGGAAGAATGGTGGATGCTGAAGCAGAAGAGGCGTATGAAATTTTGGATGAAATTATTGAACATCATTACGTATTACTTAATCGCGCGCCGACTTTGCATAGACTTTCTATTCAAGCTTTCCAACCGGTTTTGATTGAAGGAAAAGCTATCCAAGTTCATCCGATGGTTTGCGCCGCTTTCAATGCTGACTTTGATGGTGACCAAATGGCTGTTCATGTTCCGCTTACTGATAAGGCGAGATATGAAAGTGAAAATTTAATGCTTTCTTCCAAAAACTTGCTCAAGCCGGCTTCTGGAGATCCGATTGCTGTGCCTTCCAAAGATATTGTTTTGGGAATATACTACATTACTCACACTAAAGATGGAATGAAAGGAGAAGGAAAAATTTTCTCTTCAACTGACGAAGCTATCTTGGCATATCAAAATGAAATAATTGGCGTAAATGCCAAAGTTAAGGTGGAATATAACGGAGAAGTTTTGGAAACTTCTGTTGGAAGAGTTATGCTTAATGATATTTTGCCGGAAGATATGCGTTTTATCAACGAAGAATTGACATTGAAAGAAATTAAAATTTTGGTGTCAAAAATATTGGTGCTTAAGGGTCAAGAAGAAACCGCCAAATTCATTGATAGAATTAAAAAGCTTGGATTTGAAACAGCGACACGTTCCGGAATCAGTTGGGGAATGGATGATTTGAAAGTGCCGGCGGAAAAAGAAGCGGCAATGACTCAAGCAGAGAAAGATGTTGAAATGATCAATGAGCAATATGATATGGGTCTTTTGACAAACGAAGAAAGAAAGAATCGCGTGATTGAAATTTGGAACAGAGCCAAGAATTTAATTGCGGATGCTGTGAAAAAATCTTTGGACAAAGAAGGATCTGTGTACGCAATGGTTCATTCCAAAGCGAGAGGTTCTGAATCAGTGGTGGTGCAGATGATGGGTATGAAAGGTTTGGTGGCTGGTCCGACAGGAGAAACTATTGAACTTCCGGTAAAGAGATCATTTAAAGAAGGATTTAATGTGTTGGAATATTTCATTTCTACTCATGGAGCTAGAAAAGGTATGGCTGACACCGCTCTTAGAACCGCGACTGCTGGATATCTAACTCGACGTTTGGTTGATGTGGCTCAAGATATTATTATTCGCGAAGATGATTGCGGAGACAAAGAAGGAACATTTATTTATCGCGCAGATTCTGACAGCATCGGACAAAGTTTTGCTCCGAGAGCGGAAGGAAGATTTGCCGCGGAAAATGTTGTTGACCCGAAGACCGGAGAAGTTATTGTTAAAAAAGGAATTTTAATTGATAAGGAAGCGTCCAAGAAAATTGAAAAAGCCAATATTCCTCAAGTTAGAATTCGCAGTGTGGTTTCTTGCAAAACTAAGCGAGGAATTTGCAGCAAGTGTTATGGAATAGATCTTGGAAGAAACGAAGTAGTAACAATCGGACAAGCGGTGGGAATCGTGGCTGCTCAAGCTATTGGAGAACCGGGAACACAGTTGACTATGCGTACTTTCCATATCGGAGGTGTTGCTGGATCCGACATCACTCAAGGTCTTCCTCGCGTGGAAGAAATTTTCGAAGCTCGTCCTCCAAAGGGTGAATCGATTATTTCCGAAGTTGATGGAAAAGTTATTGAGATTATTGATGAAAACAAGAAAACCATAACTGTAAAAATTGAAACTGCCGATAAGAAAAAAGAAATTAAGGAATATCAAATTCCTTCCGAAACCACTTTGATTGTTGAAAAAGGACAATTGATTGGCAAGGGAACTCAACTTAACGAGGGACATATTGACTTGAAGAAACTTTATGAAGCGATGGGAATGGAAGAAGTGAAAAGATATATCATCAGAGAAATTCAAGAAATTTATGCCGCGCAAGGTGAAGGAATCAATGATAAGCATATCGAATCTATTATTCGACAAATGTTTAGTCGTATCAAAGTCGTGGAAGCTGGGGACACGGATTTGATCCCGGGAGACATTGTTGAAAAAGATCAATTCAATGAAGCCAATGAAGAAGCGAAAGCTAATGGAGGAGAAGGATGCACAGGGGAAGTTATGATTATGGGAATCACCAAAGTTGCTCTTTCCACCGAATCTTTCCTTTCTGCCGCGTCCTTCCAAGAAACTGCCAGAGTTTTGATTAACGCTGCGGTGACTGGAAAAGATGACAAGCTGCGAGGACTCAAAGAAAACGTAATTATTGGACGCCTTATCCCTGCGGGAACAGGCTATCGCCAATAAATAGAAAGTAGAAAGCGGTTGAATTTTATTTGACCAGGGGAAAACTTAAAAAAACACTTCGCGCAAGCGAGGTGTTTTTTTGATTAAATACTTGCGAATAAAAAAATAAAAATCCCAACATAATAATGCGACCGCATTATTATGTTGGGAGAGAGAAGTAACGTACCATGGTACGTTACCTGGTACGTTACCAAAACGATGGCGGAGTTATTATTGATTTTTTGCGTGTTTCGTTGGCAGGCTTTTTATTTTGGAGAAGTTATCCACAGGGAGGGGTTGCAGTGATATGACATCAGTGATAGAATAACATCAAGGAGCGCGGGGGTGCTCTGAAATAATAATTAAAAAACAAACGCATTCTTAATTTTTAGAAAAAAAATATGAAGTTAACAATCAAGCAAAAAGATGTTTTGGAATCCATTCGCGATTTCGTGGAAAAAAGAAAAAAAAATCCGACAGGCTATCGCTTGCATAAACAGCTGTCTTCTATGGGGGTAGAAGACAGTTTGAAGTCGATTATGCAAGTTATTGAAGCTCTGGAAAAAAAGGAATTAATAACTCGCGACAAAGATAAGAAAATTTATTTAGTGGAAAACGAAAATTATTCGAATATACAAAATATGTTTTCCGTTCCGCTTTTTGGATTAGCTTCCTGCGGCGAAGCGTTAGCTTTTGCTGAAGGAGATGTGGCGGATGATTTTTTACAAATTTCAAAAAATTTATTTTATCGAACCGATCCTAAAAAACTTTTTGCGGTTAAGGCGTTGGGTGATTCGATGAATAAAACAGGAATCAATGACGGCGATTATGTTATTTTTGAAAAAACGGAAGGCGCCGGGGAATACGATGGAAAAACTGTTGTGGCGGTTATCAATGGAATGGCGACAATCAAAAGGTTTAAAAAAATGGGAGACGGGGTTATTGGGCTTTTTCCTGAATCAACCAATAAATCTCATCACCCTATTTATATCTCTGAATCCGATTCGATTTTAATTGCCGGCATTTTCAAGAAGGTTTTGCCGGTGGCTTTTGTCAGTATATAAGACAGGATCAAAAAAGTTTAAATAAAAATAAAAAATGTGAAATAATGCCAGTTTATAGATTTTTATCGGCAAATTTTCACTAAACCAAAACATATGGGCGCAGACAACACACTAGAAGAAATGTTTTTCATCTGGGTTCAAGGGACTTTGCCGGAACGTAGTAAGGAGAATGTTTTTATGATAGAATAAAGTTGCTATGGGAAGAAGAAAAAAACAAGAAATAGAAATAGAAAAAAAAGAAAAAATCACAAGCATCAAGGGTGATGTAAAAAGAAGCGCGGTGGCGATAATTCTGTTCGCCTTAGCCATCCTTTTTGTGTTGGGATTTTTTGAGCAGTCGGGAATTCTGGGAGAATATTTGAATATTTTTTCCGGGTCTCTTTTTGGATGGGGTAAGTGGTTATTGCCCTTTGTTTTGATTACGGCTGGAGTAATTCTTCTTTTCAGAAAAGAAACACTTTTTTATGTTTCCAAGTTAATTGGTTTATCGGTGGCATTTTTTAGTTTATTAGGATTTTTTCATTTATATTTTGACACAAAAAAACTTTTAGCTATTGCGAAGATTGGCGAGGGAGGAGGATATATTGGTTATGCAATTTCTTATTCTTTGGTTAAATTTACGGGACGCATTGGCGGTTCGGTGATTTTAGGAGCGTTGTTGCTAACAGGAATTGTCGTGGCTTTCGATTTTTCCCTGGTTAAATTAATCAGAAGATTTTTGGAAAGAAAAATCGTTGACCGTAAGGAAAATCCAGAAGAATTGGCAGAAAATGACGGGGAACTTTTGATTGAGCATAAGATTGATGCTGAAATAGAAACTGAAACTGGCAATGAAAAAAAGGAAGAAGTTGAATATGTTAGCGAAGAAGATGAAAAAAATGATCAAGAAGAGCAACTCCCGTTGCCTATTTTGGAAAAATTATTTAAACGCAAAAGGAAGGTTTCTGTGCAAGATTGGGAATTCCCGCCAATTAGCATCTTGGAATCATCGACAGAGAAAGCGCTGAGTGGCGATGTGCAGAGAAATGCGAAAATAATTCAAGATACTCTTAAACATTTTGGAATAGATGTTGAACCGGGTGAAATAAAAACCGGTCCAACTGTCACTCAATATAGTTTTCGTCCCGGAGTGGGAGTTAAATTAACCAGAATAACTTCGCTTGGCAATGATTTGTCTTTGGCATTAGCGGCTTATCCAATCAGAATCGAAGCTCCTATCCCTGGAAAATCTTTGATTGGAATTGAGGTTCCCAATAAAAGCGTGGCTAAAGTAAGATTGGGCGAGCTTTTGATGACTCCCGAGTTTGAAAAGAAACAGTCTAATCTTCTTTTAGTGCTTGGCAAGGATGTCAGCGGAAATTATATTTATAGCGATCTCAAAAAAATGCCGCATCTTTTGATTGCCGGCTCAACTAATTCCGGCAAGAGCGTTTGTGTTAACACGATTATTCTTTCAATGCTGTATCAAAATTCTCCGGATAATTTGAAGTTGATTTTGGTAGATCCAAAAAGAGTTGAACTGTCTCTCTATAATGGTATCCCGCATCTTTTGTCGGATGTTATTGTGGAAAATGGAAAAGTGCTTAGCGCTCTCAAATGGGCGATTGGAGAAATGGAAAAAAGATACAAAATGTTGCAGCAAACTGGTTCCCGGGATATTATGTCCTATAATCAAAAAGCTGAAGCGGGTGAAAAGAAAACCTATGTTGATCCAGACACTAATGAAACAGTGGAAGAAGATATTGAAAAACTTCCCTACATTGTTATTGTTGTGGATGAATTGGCGGACCTTATGGCATCGCACGGAAAAGAGGTTGAAGGAGCCATCATCAGATTAGCGCAAATGTCTCGCGCTGTGGGAATTCATTTAATTCTCAGCACGCAAAAACCAGTAGTAACTGTTATTACGGGACTTATTAAATCCAATATTCCGACACGCATTGCTTTCAAAGTTCCCTCTTTGACTGATTCGCGAACAATCTTGGATGCCGCTGGAGCGGAAAAACTTTTGGGTAATGGCGATATGTTGTTCTCTTCCGCGACTTCAAGTGGAATGAAAAGAATTCAAGGAGTTTTTGTTTCAGAAGAAGAAGTGAAAAATGTTGTAGCTTTTATTAAAAAGCAGAAAATTGAAAAAGGCGAAGAAGAAATTGGTGAAAATATAACAGCTGGCGCTCCGGGCGAACAGCAAAAAATTAATTTGCCAGATGAAGATAAACTTGATTTCGGATCAATGACATTTAATAACAATCAAGAAGAAGATGTGCTCTATGAGGAAGCGAAAAAAACAGTGATTCAAACAGGAAAAGCTTCCACTTCTTTCTTGCAAAGAAAACTTGGAGTTGGGTATGCGCGAGCCGCCAGACTTATAGACACATTGGAGGAAAGAGGAATTATCGGACCGGGAGATGGCGCCAAGGCAAGAGAAGTTCTGGTTGGCGGGGAAAATGGACTGGCATATCAAAGTGAAGTTGACGATCAAATAGTTAGAGATAAATGGCAGATGTAAAAGTGAAAAACTAAAAACAAATACAAATAGATATTACGATTGCATATAATAAATTTCTTTACGCTTTGCGTTTTTACAGTTTAAACTTTTATGGTCCGATTTACTACAAAAAAAATTGATTCAATGACTTTGGGTGAGCGAATGAAAAAACTTCGTGATGATCGTCGCTTGAGTTTAAATGAAGTTTCAAAACACACGAGAGTCCAGTCAAAATATTTAGAATATCTTGAAAAAGGACTTTATTCAAAATTGCCACCCGAAGTTTATGTGAAAGGTTTTCTCAGAAACTACGCGACATTTATGGGGATTAATGAGGGAGTATTGTTGAAGCAATATGAACGAGAGAAAAAAATTCAACAAAATATCAATAAAAATGAAAAAAATGAAGGAAAGCAAAAACCAATTAATTTTTCCAGTTTTGTTGTAACGCCAAGAATAATGGCTGTTCTTGTTGGATTTTTATTGTTGATTGGTGGATTTTTTTATTTATATAGTGAAGTTAACAGTTTTATTTCCACTCCGAGATTAGTTATTTTGAAACCCGCTAGCGGAGTTACGATTGATGGAAGAAATGTCAGGGTTTCCGGAGTGGCGGAAAAAAATTCAAAAATTTTTATAAATGAGCAACCAATCGTTGTTAATGAAAAAGGTGAATTTAGCGAAGACGTTGGTCTCCAGGAAGGACTGAATACCATAACAGTTAAGGCTAAAAATAAATTTGATAAAGAAACATCTCAGACAATAAATGTTAATGCTAATTATCAAAAAAATGTGCAGACTGAAACGGTGGAAAATATTAATCTTGAAAAAGAAGAAAGCAATGGTGAATTTGAATTGGAATTGTTTATAGGAATAACTCCGACCTGGGTATCGGTTGAAACTGATGGAAATTTAATGTATAGCGGAGTTTTAGTTCCTCAGGCGGCGCAAAAATTTAAAGCTAAAGAAAAGATAAGTATAACATCGGGAAAAGGCAATGACACATATATAAAATTAGACGGAAAAGAAAAGGAGATTCTAAGCGCTGAACCAGGAGTAGTGCGCGACATAGTTTTCACCCCCAATGGACGCGCTCTATAAATTAAATTATTAAACTGTTTCACTGTTAAATTGTTATATTGTTAATATGCGCTTAAATTTTTAGTCATATAACAATATAGCTATATAACAAAACAATAAATATGGTAAAGAAAATAACAAAAACAGAAGAAATAAAAAAAGAAGATAAGAAAGAAGAAAAGAAGGAAGAAAAAAGAGTGGATATGGTTGTGAGTGAGATAAGAGAAAAATTTGGAGATGGAATGATTATGAAATTGGGAGATGTCCGCAGAGTTGATGTTGAATCTATTCCAACTGGTTCGGTTTCTCTTGATATAGCTTTGGGAATCGGAGGGGTGCCAAGAGGAAGAATTATTGAAGTTTATGGTCCGGAATCATCAGGAAAAACAACTTTAGCTTTACATATTATTGCCAATGCGCAAAAAAAAGGTGGAACTTCAGCGTTTGTTGATGCTGAGCACGCTCTTGATCCGGAATATGCCAAGAAAATAGGTGTTGATATTAATAATCTTTTAGTTTCCCAGCCGGATACTGGAGAGCAGGCCTTGGATATTGTGGAAACATTGGTGCGTTCCAATGCAGTGGATGTGATAGTGATCGATTCTGTTGCCGCATTGGTTCCTCGCGCTGAAATCGAAGGTGAAATGGGCGATCAACATGTTGGAAGACAAGCTAGATTGATGTCGCAAGCGCTCAGAAAACTTACAGCCATTGTTGCGCGATCAAATGTTATTGTTATTTTTATTAATCAGATAAGAATGAAAATTGGCGTGATGTTTGGCAATCCGGAAACAACCAGCGGTGGTCAAGCACTTAAATTTTATTCTTCAGTCAGATTGGAGGTTCGAAGATCAGCTCAAATAAAAAAAGGCGAGGACGTGGTTGGTAATCGGGTAAAAGTCAAAGTCGTCAAGAATAAAGTGGCTCCTCCATTCAAGGTGGCTGAATTTGATATTATGTATAATGAGGGAATTTCATTGGCGGGAGATATTATTGATTCCGGGGTGAAATATGAAGTGGTCAAGAAATCTGGAAATTCCTATGCCTTTGAAGAAATCAAGTTGGGAGTTGGCAGGGAAAATGCCAAAACTTTTCTAAAAGAAAATGAAAAAGTTGCGCAAAAAATATTCAAAGAGATAGCTGCTAAAGCCAAAGTGTAAAAAAATTATAAGAGCAGTTGTTTTTAAAAATAAAAAACCGCCAAGCGCGGTTTTTTATTTTGTTATGAAGTTTGTATTTTAAAAAATACAAACTAAATTTTTTCTATGCTCTCGAAACATATGTTCCGGTTTCGGTATTGATGATTATTTCATCCCCGGCTTCCACAAAAAGAGGAGTGGTAACTTTAGCGCCTGTTTCCAGAACAACAACCTTGTCTCCGCTGGAAGCGGTATCGCCCTTAAGTCCCGGAGGAGCTTCCATAACTTTCAATTTTATTTTTACGGGAAGTTCAATATTAACCGGATTGGCATTAAAATTAAGCACAGTAACTTCTATCCCATCTATCATATATAGAGATAAATTTCCGATAACTTCTTTGGGAAGAGAAAATTGATCGTAGGAAGCGGTGTCCATAAAGTGATAACCGTCTGCATCATTATATAAATATTGAGCTTTTGATTTGGAGATATCAGCTTCTTCGACTTTGTCAGCTCCCTGAAAAGTCTTGTCAATCATTGACCCATTGATTAAATTTTTCAATTTGGTGCGAAGCACGGCCCCGGCTCTTCCTGTTTTGGAATGTTGGCTGGAAAGAACAACAAAAGGTTCTTCGTTCCAAAGAATATTCTTCCCGTTTTTTATTTCATTGATATTTAACATTGTATTTCCGATATTATTTTACTACAAAAGGAACTAGTGCCATTGTTCTGGCTCTCTTGATGGCTTTGGCTAGCTCTCTCTGATGTCTTGTGCAAGTCCCGTGTCTCTTGGGAGGGTATATTTTTCCTTGGGAGTTCATAAATCTTCGAAGCATATAAGCTTCTTTATAGTCTATTTTATCTATTTTTTCTTCGCAGAAAAAACAACTTTTCTTTTCCATATTATATTATGCGTTATTGGTTTATTAAAAAGGCACATCTTCTAGTCTGATTTCTTCTTGTTCCTCATCCAAATTAATGGTGGGGATTTTTTCTGAAGGAGTCGGGCTTTTTGTTGCTCCGAAAGTTGGCTTAGGGGCGGATCCGTAAGAAGAATTTCCTCCTCCTTGCGGTCGGCTGCCGAGTTGCATCGCTTCAGCAATAATATCGGTTACTTTTCTTTCCACTCCATCTTTGCCGGTGTAGGTTCTTGATTCGAGGCGTCCTTCGATGTAGGCCTCCTGACCTTTGGTGAGATATTGTCCGGCAACTTCAGCTAATTTTCCCCAGAGGACAACATTATGAAATTCTGTTTTGTCTTGACGTTGTCCAGCCTTGTCTTTCCAGAAACGATTGGTGGCTATTCCCACAGAGGCCACTGTTTGTCCGGAAGGCGTGGTTCTAAGTTCCGGGTCTCTTGTTAATCTGCCGACAAGAATTACTTTGTTTACATTCATTATGATATTGTTCACGAATCAATCTCTAATTTTATCTCGAATTATCTCAAAACTATTTTATTCGCGACTATTAGTGACTGAATTCGTGTTTGATTAGTGATTTATATCATTAGATGTTGAGAATTTCTTCAAGTTTTTTGTCGATGTCTTCCTCTTTTTTCGCTTCTTCTTTCGCTGGAGCTGCTTCCGGTTTTCTGGTTTTTTTGAATTCTTGCGGTTTTTTTTCTGCAATCGCTTCTTTCTGTTTCAATTCTGGAAGCTCATCTGCTTTTACGATGATAAACCTAAGAACGTTTGAGTTGAGATTTAATTTTCTGGTGGCGATTTCAATAGAAGATTTTTTTTCTTCAATTTCTTTTTCGGACAATTCTTTTTCCGGCATTTCAAATCTTCTGGCAATGTAAGCGCCTTTAATTTGATGCTTGATTTCATAGGAGAATTTTCTTTTAGTGATCACTTCCGGATCAAGAAATTCCGCTCCTTCGTCTGTGAGTGTTTTTTCGACTTCCTTTTTTATCGCTTCCAAATTTCCTTCATTGTTTTGTCCAATGAGATAAAACAGTTCGTACTGCATATTTATTATATATTATTAATTAATAAAAAACCGCCAAACAAGAAAATCCAGTTCCTTTAGCGGAATTTTTCTAACCTAGTCCCTTTCAAAAAGAAGGGCGGATCAGATTCGGACTTTCTCAGTTGTAAAAACAGTCTATCACAGAAGTTTGATTTTGGCAAGGGTCTTGATATTCGATGCTTGACATCGGCTAGGGGGGTAAAATGAAGATAAGTTAATAAATATTTTTTTAAATATATATTTTATGGAAAAATTTAACATGTTTGATCCGAAAAATCCTGATTATGAAAAGCATTCCGACCTGCCTAAGGCTATGCAAAAAGATTATGCAGAAGCAGGAGAAGGTTTTGTGAAAAAAGAAGCAGAAGAGAAGTATGTTCAAGCCGAAGAAGTTGCTTATAAAAATTACAAATCAGGAAATTCAGAAGATTTAAATCCACTAGATATTTTGCACAGCGAAGCTTTAGTTGATGAAAAGAAGAAAACAGAGGAAACCCCAGAGTTTAAAAGAAAGGAGCTGCATGATTTGATAAAAAAACTCGACCAAATAGGAGAAAGGGGTGAAGGACATTATGATGTTCGCGAAGAAATCGCAAATATGGTGATAAAGTGGTTTAGAGATGACAAAGAAATTGTGCTAAAAACGATACCACTTGTAAATATGAACAAATTAGATAAACTTGTTTATAAATTCACAAATGACGATGATGTAGTGGCGGCTGCGATTAAGCGAAGAGGTCTAATGCTAGGATTCGCATCAGAAAGATTGCAAAATAACAGAAAATTGGCTCTTGAAGCTGTTAAAGAAGATGGGCATTATTTTGAATATGCAACGAAAAAAATCAGAAGCGACAAGGAGATTGTTGGCGAGGCTGCGAAAAGTGATTCATGTGCTGTGATGTATGTCGAGGGCGATTTGAAAAATGACAAAGCGTTTCTTTTAGACCTTGTGAAATTGAATTGGTATGGAGTAGATACAATAAAAGATATAGAGACTAAGGATAATTATGTAAATTCAATAAAAGACGAAGGTATAAAAAAGTGGTATATGTTTGTTAAGTCATTATTAGATGAGTCCATTTTAAAAAATAAAGATGTAAAAGATCAAGGGGATATAATCGTGCCTGAGAAAAAAGGCGGGTTATTTAGTAGAATTTTTAAAAAATAAATTTATCAAACAACAAATGAATTAAAGATGGAAATGCAAATGGAGTTAACTTCACAATCAAATGTTGATGGCGTTGTTAATGTCTTGTTTGTTATGGTGGGCAATAAGTTGTCAGAAGAAATTTGAAAAAATGATACTTTCTGAAAATATTGCAGGTAATCCATATTTACAAAACAAGGTATATGATTATTTGTTGGATTATGGTGATGAAATTAATACAGAAGAGCATCTGAAATTGGCAATATTAGAAATAAAAAAATAATTTAGCACTTGATTTTTTGGAATCCTAGTTTTTAACAAGAATTATCTTTAGTCTTAGTTTAGGTATAATTCATGGGTTTCTACAAAGTTGTTTTATCTGAAAATTTAGGGTAGATAAAGAAGTTAAGTGCTTTTTACGTAACAAAAAATATCAATCATTTTTCATAGGAGTGGATTTTCATAATCCGCTTTTTTATTTTTTGCAAAACCACCAATCAAAATTTATACTAATTTACGCATATGCGTAAATTAGCAATATTGGTTTGGTGTTGTCTGATAAAAATAAAACGAAGCATAGAGTATAAAATAGAAAGATGTTTTTTAGTTTGTAAATATCGTTATTTCTTTTTTGCGGACATTGTTTAGTTTTGTGGGAGTTTTTCACAACTTGTGATAAAATACGCATATGCGTAAATTAGTAATATTGTAATTGTAAAAATAAAAAATGTTGAGGAAAAATAAAAAAATAAATAAGAATAAAGCGAATAATAAAATAAACAATAAGACAGACAAGAAGGCCCCTCTCATAAAAAGGATAGAAGATTTTTTTTATTCCGATACTCCGGCTGCGACTGCCACGAAATTTTTGTTGATGTTTGCGGCTATTGGGGGAATAGCCGTCGGAGGAGCTATCGTCCCCGGCATATTAAAAGCTATTAAAGAATTTGAAATTCCGGCCGCTAAAACCAAGAGATATGGAAAAAAACAAATTAATAACGCGCTCATAAATCTTAAAAGGCAAAAATTGATTGACATTGTAAAGGAAAAAAATGGAAAAATTCAAGTGAAGCTTACAAATAAAGGAAAAAAGCGATTATTGGAATTTTCTTTGGATACTGTGAGGATAAAGAAACCGAAAAAGTGGGATGGGAAATGGAGGATAGTTATGTTTGACATTCCAAATGAGTTGAATGCGGCCAGGGAGTCGCTGAGAAGAAAGATAAAAGAATTGAATTTTTATCAATTTCAAAAAAGCGCTTGGATTTTTCCCTATGAATGCGAGGACGAGATATTGTTCATCGCAGAAACCTTCAATGTGCAGCAATACGTGGAAATCATAACCGCAGACAAATTCTTGCACGAAGAAATAGTGAAGAAAAAGTTTAAGCTTATTTGAATTTTTTAAAATGATCTTAGGTTGTGATATTTTACGCATATGCGTAAAATAATCATATTGAACAAGGAGAGTTAATAAATAGCAGTGTTTAAATAAGTTTTTTCTTTCTTTCTTTCTTTCTTGTTTTTTCTTCCGTTTCTTTTTTTATTAATATTACTAATTTACGCATATGCGTAAATTAGTAATATTTGTTTGGAGTAGATAAAGGGTGGGTTTTTGGCGAGATGATTTATGGAAGAAAGAGGTAACGTACCAGGTAACGTACCATGGTACGTTACCTGGTACGTTAC
>AMFJ01025334.1_pt1 | contig 27444 bp, 24 predicted proteins | sample 427208 | NCBI WGS metagenome assembly AMFJ01 (sample SAMN02954298, study PRJNA114691) | groundwater metagenome | biome: aquatic; feature: subsurface aquifer; material: sediment; isolation source: subsurface aquifer sediment | place: USA: Rifle, CO | collected 2008-08 | reverse complement strand
ATCCAAAAGATCGAATAGAATCCGAATCATCTCCATAACCTTCTAAACGTTTGCGCAACCATCGGGGAATCTCAGCGCCACAAACTTCTGAAAAACGCGCAAGTTTAGCAAATTGAGTAATGGGCATAATACCCGGAATAATAGGTTTTACTATATGTTGTTTCGCACATTCATCTAGAAAATAAAAATACGCATCGGCATTAAAAAAATATTGCGTAATAGCACTATCAGCACCCGCCTCAAATTTTTCTCTTAAATTATAAATATCCTCATAAGCACTTTTTGATTGCGGGTGAAATTCAGGATAAGCCGCGACTTCAATGTGAAAGTGATCACCTGTCGCATGGCGGATTAGAGCCACTAAATCTTTTGCATAAGGCACTTCGCCCACTTGTCTTCCCATGCCAGACGGTAGATCACCACGTAAGGCAATCACGCGCTTAGCCCCCAATGATTGATAAGCTTGAATAATATGGACAAGTTCATCTTTTTTATAACCCGTACAAGATAAATGAGGAGCAACTTTAATCGTCGTTATCTCTTGCAACATTTTAATGGCTTCAATCGTCCCATCTCGAGTTGAGCCTCCCGCACCAAATGTCACTGAAAAAAAATCGGGAGCAAGTTCTGCAAGCTGCAATGCGGATGTTTGAAAATGTTTAAGACTCTCTGGCGATTTAGGTGGAAAAAATTCAAAACTGATGCTCATAACACTAATCCTTAATATGAGTAGCAAGCCAACGTTTAATCAGAGTAACGTCCATCTTTTTTCGTTTCGCATAATCATCCACTTGATCATTTGCAATTTTACCAATACCAAAATACTGTGACTCAGGATGAGAAAAATAGAAACCGCTAACAGAAGAAGCAGGTAACATTGCAAAATTTTCGGTTAAAGTTATTCCAGCCAGTTGGGTGGCTTGAAGCAAGGAAAACAAAGCCGGTTTTTCAGTATGATCAGGACAGGCGGGATAACCTGGCGCTGGACGAATACCGCGATATTTTTCTGCAATCAACTCTTCATTACATAAATTTTCATGAGGGACATAGCGCCAAAACTCTTTTCGCACCCGCGCATGCATATGTTCTGCAAAGGCTTCTGCTAAACGATCCGCTAATGCTTTTAACATGATTCCATTATAATCATCATAGTTTTTTTCAAATTCATGCAATTTATGCTCTATATTTCCTCCGGTAGTTACTGCAAAAAATCCTAAATAATCTTTAATGCCGGATGATTTAGGGGCAATAAAATCAGCTAAACATAAATTTGCTTTGCCGTTAGCCTTTTGAGTTTGTTGGCGTAACATGCGGAAAGTCGTCATCACATGCTCATGATTTTCGTCGGTGTAAATTTCAATATCATCGCCCACACTATTAGCGGGAAAAAATCCAATAACGGCGTTCGCTTGAACCCAATTTCCATGAATGATTTTATCCAAGCATTCTTTTGCATCACGAAATAAATTTTTAGCACTCTCACCCACAACTTCATCTTCTAAAATAGCGGGATATCGTCCTGCTAATTCCCATGTTTGAAAAAAAGGAGTCCAGTCAATGTAGCGTACTAACTCTGTCAAAGGATAATTTTTTAACTGTTTTACGCCCAAAAAAGTAGGTTTGGGAGGAACATAATTTTCCCATGCGACGGTAAATTTATTTTTTCGCGCGGCCTCTAACAAAATGAGCCCGCTTTCTGATTTTTTATGTTTATGAAGATCTCGAAGTTTTTTGTATTCTGCTCGTGTTTCTTGAATAAATTTTTCTTGATTGACAGGGCTTAATAATTGGCTAGCAACACCGACCGCACGCGATGCATCAACCACATGTACCGTAGCGCCTGAATAATGTTCTTCAATTTTAACAGCCGTGTGTGCGCGTGAAGTGGTTGCACCACCAATTAATAAAGGAATAGTAAACTGCAATCGCTCCATTTCACTGGCCACATGGATCATTTCTTCCAGTGACGGCGTAATCAATCCACTCAATCCAATCAAATCTACACTTTCTTGACGCGCTGTCTCCAGTATTTTTTCACAAGACACCATGACGCCTAAATCAATCACTTCATAGTTATTACATCGCAACACAACACCTACAATATTTTTTCCAATGTCATGCACATCACCTTTCACTGTTGCAATAACCATTTTTCCTTTCACATGCGCTGCTGTTTTTTCTTTTTCTAAAAACGGCGTAAGATAAGCAACCGATTGTTTCATCACACGTGCACTTTTAACCACTTGTGGCAAAAACATTTTGCCAGAACCAAACAAATCGCCCACCACATTCATACCATCCATCAAAGGCCCTTCAATCACCCGCAGTGAACTTCCTAATAAAACACGCGCTTCTTCTGTGTCTTCAATAATAAATTGAGTCACACCTTTTACTAATGCATGTGATAGACGTTCAGAGACGGATTGTTTTCGCCAACTGAAATCTTCCGTACTCGTTTTTACTTGGCTTTTTAACGAATCTGCTACTTCTAATAAACGATCTGTTGCATCAGATCTTCTATTGAACAACACATCTTCGATACGAATGAGTAAATCCTTTGGAATATCCGCATAAATAGCCAAACTTCCCGCATTGACAATTCCCATATTCATGCCCGCTTGAATGGCATGATATAAAAAAACAGCATGAATCACTTCACGTATTGCATTGTTGCCACGAAATGAAAACGAAATATTACTCACGCCACCGCTAACTAAAGCATGAGGCAAATTTTCTTTAATGCGCTTTGTTGCACGAATAAAATCAAGACCATATTGATTATGCTCTTCTATACCTGTTGCAATCGCAAAAATATTCGGATCAAAAATAATATCTTCGGGAGGAAATCCTACTGTATTCACTAATAAATCATACGAACGTTTGCAAATAGCAAGTTTTCGCTCTTCATTATCTGCCTGTCCTTGCTCATCAAATGCCATGACAACCACTGCTGCCCCATATTGATATGCAAGACGTGCTTTTTCAAGAAAAGCCGCTTCTCCGTCTTTCAAACTAATAGAATTAACAATACCCTTTCCCTGAATGCATTTTAATCCCGCTTCAATCACTGACCATTTTGATGAATCAATCATAATGGGTACACGTGCGATATCCGGTTCTGATGCGATGAGAAGCAAAAGTTTCACCATCACAGCTTCCGCATCTAACATCCCTTCATCCATGTTGACATCAATAGCTTGCGCGCCATTAAGTACTTGCTCTCGCGCAACATCTAATGCGGCTTGATAATTTTCATTGCGGATTAAATCAGCAAAACGTGTCGAACCTGTTACATTGGTTCTTTCCCCTATATTGACAAACAAAGAGGTTTTATCAATCGTTAAGGGTTCTAATCCACTTAAACGACACGCTTTTTGAATCACAGGAATCAAACGTGGAGGAATGATTTTAACTGCCTCTGCTAAAACACTAATATGCTCCGGTGTTGTGCCACAACATCCCCCTACAATATTCACAAAACCTTCTCTTGCAAATTCAGAGACAACACGTGCGGTATCTTGCGGTGTTTCATCGTATTCACCGAAAGCATTCGGCAAGCCTGCATTCGCATGTAAACTCACATACGTATCTGCAATGGTAGAAAGCTCTCGCACATAAGGCCGCAATGCTTCTGCACCTAACGCACAATTGAGACCGATACTCATCGGTTTTGCATGACCTACAGAATGCCAAAATGCAGTCGTCGTCTGCCCCGAAAGCGTTCGACCACTGGCATCTGTAATAGTTCCAGAGATCATGACAGGTAATCGTACTAGATACTGAATAAAATATTTTTCGATGGCAAAAATAGCTGCTTTGCAATTGAGCGTATCAAAAATAGTTTCAATCATTAAAATATCAACATGCCCGTCCACTAATCCACGCACAGCCTCCATGTAAGCAGTGACTAACTGATCAAAACTCACATTGCGAAAACCCGGGTTATTGACATCAGGAGACAACGAAGCGGTACGATTGGTAGGGCCTAAAATGCCAATCACAAAACGCGGCTTCTCTGGCGTGTGTCGTGTCGCTTCGTCTGCCATACGACGTGCTAAAGTAGCTGCTGCAAAATTAATTTCATAAGCCAAATCGACCATATGATAATCGAGCAGTGATATGGCATTGGCATTAAAACTATTGGTTTCAATGAAATCCGCACCGGCATCTAAATACGCTTTATGAATATCTGTAATAATATCAGGTTGTGTCAAACACAATAGATCATTATGACCTTTTAAATCATGTGGAAAATCTCGAAAACGCTTACCTCGATAATCACTTTCCTGCAACCGATGGCGCTGGATCATCGTTCCCATTGCGCCATCTAAAATAAAAATGCGTTGCTTTAACTGTTTTTCTAAATAACTCTTTATCATTGATTCGCTTATATTCCCGCTGCTTTTTGCAATTCTTGAGTTTTATCCGTTTTTTCCCAACTGACATTAATGTCTTCTCGACCAAAATGTCCGTAACATGCGGTTTGACGATAAATGGGCTTCAATAAATCCAACATTTTAATAATGCCATAAGGACGTAAATCAAAATGTTGCTCTATTAATTTGATGATTTCGGCATGAGAAATCTTCCCCGTGCCAAATGTTTCTACATGAATAGAAGTCGGTTCTACGACACCGATAGCATAGGAAACTTGAATTTCACACCGATCCGCAAGGCCGCTTGCCACAATATTTTTTGCAACATAACGACAGGCGTAAGCCGCCGAACGATCGACTTTAGAGGGATCTTTACCGGAAAAACAACCCCCACCATGACGCGCCATGCCGCCATACGTATCCACAATAATTTTGCGTCCGGTTAATCCGCAATCACCTAAGGGGCCGCCAATGACAAATCGACCGGTAGGGTTCACTAAAAAGCGTGTGTCTTTATCGATCCACCCTGCTGGTAAAGTAGGTTTAATGATGCTCTCAATCACTGCCTCGGTTAAGTCTGCATGACTGACTTTTGGATCATGTTGGGTCGATAGCACCACCGTTCTAATGCTCACCGGTTTATCATCAACATATCGAAAGGTAATTTGACTTTTAGCATCGGGGCGTAACCAGGGTAAGGTTTTATTTTTACGCAATTCAGCTTGGCGTCTCACTAATTGATGGGCATAGTAAATAGGAGCTGGCATCAAACCAGGTGTTTCGTTGGTTGCATAACCAAACATAAGACCTTGGTCGCCTGCACCCTGCTCTTCTTGTTTTGACCGATCGACACCTTGTGCAATATCAGGAGATTGTTTACCAATAGCGGACATCACAGCGCAAGATTCCCAATCAAATCCCATCTTTGAACTGTTATATCCTACTTCGCGTACGACATTGCGAGTAATTTGTTCGATATCAACCCAAGCAGATGTCGTCACTTCACCACCCACTAACACCATCCCTGTTTTGACAAACGTTTCGCATGCCACGCGCGCAGCGGTATCTTGTGCAATGATGGCATCTAGAACAGCGTCGGATATTTGATCGGCAATTTTATCGGGATGACCTTCTGATACGGATTCTGATGTAAATAAAAAATCTTTTTTCATGACTTCCTCTACTGTTGGTTTAATGTTCCAAATTGAATGGTTAAACCTGCATTAATTGCAGGAGTGTTTAATGGTTTCCTTTGGCTCAGACTCACCTGTAAACCAATTGTATGTTTGTTATTGATTTTATAGGGAAGTCATTGTCTTGGAATCACCATAACCATAACGTTGATAATATCTAGAGCCATAAGGTACTAGAGATTTTCGATGGTTTAATACGAAACCGTCAACTTGAATTTGATGAGATTGAACCTTTTTGATGGCTTGTTTCACGTCATCAATGGTATCTCTACCAGCACCAATGACAAAGAGCTTCACATCACAATATTGGGCAATAATAATCGAATCTGTCACAGGAATGACGGGGGGGGTATCAAGGATGATCTGTTCGAAATCTTGCTTTAGTTTTTGAATGAGATCTTTAAATCGTTCGCTTTGAAATAATTGAATCGGGTGACTATCGGGAATACCGCAAGAAATAAAATAAAATTGGTCAGAAATAGGTCTTATAATCTCATCGTAAGAATATTTATTTTCTAGATATTCGCCGAGTCCTTTTGATTTATTTTGATTTAATGCTGTATGTAGCCGACCTTTTCTGACATCGCAATCAACCAGGATCGTTTTCTTTTTAGCATCAGCGAATATTTGAGTTAAATTGAGTGAAACAAAACTTTTACCGATATTGCTTAAGCTGCCCATGATAGCAATAACATGAGATCCGTGCTGTGACATGACATGAAGACTGACACGTAAGCTTCGTAAGCTTTCAATAGTGATATCATTTGGCTCTTGTTTGGCTAAAATAAGTTGAGTTGAAAGAGCAGTACCCAATGTTCTCTGTCCTTCTGATTGCAATTTTTCCATTTGTTTTTGCTTGCGGCTAAATGGTAATACGACTTGGACAGGAATTTTAAATTCATTTTCAACTTGTTCAGAAGATTCAACTATTTTCTTTAGAATATCTCTTATGATAATGAATACGACGGACGAAAACAAGCCCAATAAGAAACCTGCTATAACCGTAAAAAATTTGTGAGAAGGAAGTTGGAAAGCCGGAATCGCGTCAGACAAGATTGCCACATTAGAAGAGAGTCCTGCTTCTGTAATTTCTAACTGCTGTTGTTGATTTAAAAGATACAAATAAGCAGAGACAGTAATCTTCGCATCTCTTTGTAAGTTGATTTCTTGTTGATTGATAAATGGAAGTTTTTTGACTTTTTCTTTTAGTTCAAGCATTCTTTTTTGTAACGAATTTATTTTATTTTCATTGGCAATTACATTGGGATGCTCAGTCGTGTAAAGTTGTAATAATGCATCTTTTTGTAATTTAAGCTTTTCTAAATCCATCTCACTTCTTAATAATTTATTAATAATAAGCTGATTTGTCATTGGTATGCTAAGTGTTTCATTATCAGAGTGATATCGATTAATGTTGTTTTCAGTGCTTCCTAATTTAGCTTTTATTTCTGCTAAACGTTGTTGTAAAAAATCTAATGTATTTTTGGCTTCTTTTACACTTTGTTCCCTATTTTTAAGGACAACGTAATTGGCAATTTGATTTAAAATGTTCATAGCACGCTGGGGATCTGAGTCTGTCAATAAAAGTTCAAAGAGCCCAGTGCTTTGAGTGGGATCATTTCCGGCCACATCAATAATGTTTATTTTTCTGCTAAGACTGCTGGTAAAGTTGACTGGCGAGCTATAATGAATAAAAAATACATTCCCTGGTCTTGCTTTCATTTCATCGATTTTAAGTTGAATTCCTGGGCCAGTTAACAGTTCGCCAAGCTTGCCTTTCAAAATAAATTTACCGTCAGCAGAATAAAAATCAAAAGTATTTTTTTCCCTTACAACTAAACGAAAGTTCTGACTTGCTGTTGTATTAGCAGGAGTTAATTTTTGAATGAGTAGTTTTTCTCCTCCCCATGCATATTGCTTCAATCCTAGAAAAGGTTTTGCTAATTTTTCGCTGCTATGCATTCTAGCTATTCTAGAGCCAATCAAAGGAAAATATTGCGGCGATGCTGAAATGTTTAAACCGTTTTCGGCAATGACGGGTTCCAAAATATAACGTGTACGAATTAGCGCTTCCTGGGTTTCTAATGCTGAATCACCATTGGCATTCATAGAAAGCTTGCTAAATATGCTTGAATTTGAGGATTTTTTTACTTGCAATAAAGCAGAAGTTTGATACATGGGCACATAAGAAAAGGTTTGAAGAAAAGCAATGAATGCTGTTGAAAATGAAACTCCTAATACGATCCATATATTTTGATATAACTTGGTTGCTATTTTTTTAAAATCTAAAGCATCTTCCGGTAAAAAAAATGAAGACTGTTGGTTTTTTTCTAAGTCAACACGGTTCATCTCGATAAACCTCTAATCGTATAATAAGGCGCACAACTGCTGATAAAATCAGGCAAGAGAATACTTAAAATTGTTTTTTTTAAATACACGTTTGTCATTGCAAAATCCTTGTTTTCCATTTTTGCCAAGCTGATTCGATTTTTTGATATACTTTTAAAAATGCTTCTGCAGGTTTTGTATAAGGATCTTCAATTTCAATTTGATTCCAGTGCCCTAATAAAAATGTCTTGCCTTTTGCTGTAATAAATTGACTCGTTAATTGTTGAAGTTGCGAATATGACATTACCAGAATAAGATCATTTTTTCGAACTAAATTATTCGTAAGCTGTCTTGCACGATGCGAGGACAGACTTATGCCATGTTGCACCATGATTTTTTGTGCATGATCATCTGCTGGTTGATCAATCAGAGCAGCGAGACCTGCTGATGAAACCAAGGTGGATGATTTGAGATCATTGAATTGTTTTGCGAAATAACCTTCCGCCATAGGACTGCGGCAAATATTCCCTCGACAAACCATCAATATGGATGTGATATCCATGATGAAGCTCCTTTAATCGCAAGTATTCGAATTCTACGCACTCATCCTTCTTATGACAAGTTTTTAAAATGATTTCAATGTTTGGCTTGCCCCCTTCGCGTGCCGGGCTAACGCCCGGGGTTAACTTTTGATTTGATATGTGAACATGAATCTCTTAGAGCCTGTTCAATATCTCTTAGCTCAAGCGAAAAAGCAGATAATCGAAATAAAATTTTTGCGAATTTGAGGCGAATATCTGGTATATTTAACGAAAATTCGCAAAAATTTTAGCCGATTATGCTGCTTTTGCAGCGAGTTAAGAGATATTAAATAGGCTCTTAAGCTACTTACATCTTTTTTGTGCTAAGGAAGGATGCTAATGAAAGTATTAGTAACAGGTGGTGCGGGATTTATTGGTTCGAATCTGGTAAAAAAATTATTAATGCAGGGTGACGAAGTTTTTGTTCTGGATAATTTCCTTTCGGGATACAAACAAAATCTGTCTAATGTGTGCGGCGCACGTCTCGTTGAAGGTGATATCCGAAATTCAGATTTGCTTGATAAACTTATGACAAATGTGGAAATTATTTATCATCTTGCCGCATCGGTGGGAAATAAACGTTCCATTGATAATCCTTTTTTAGATGCAGATATCAATGTGCGAGGCACACTTTGTCTATTGGAAGCAGCGAGAAAGCATCGGGTCAAAAAAATCATAGTTTCTTCCTCCGCAGGAATTTTTGGTGAATTAAAAACATTACCTATTCGAGAAGAGCATCCTATTGAGCCGCGCACGCCTTATGCAAGTTCTAAATTATATGCTGAAAAAATTGCTTTATCTTATGCTGACTTATATGGCATTGAAGCAGTCTGTTTGCGTTATTTTAATGTATATGGGCCTCATCAGCGGTTTGATGCTTATGGAAATGTTATTCCGATTTTTGTATTTAAAATGCTTCGAGGCGAAACATTAGAAATATTCGGCGACGGTGAGCAAACGCGCGATTTTGTCAATGTGCATGATGTTGTACAAGCTAATATCAAGGCCGCAATGACGAAAGGTTTATGTGGTTCGTTTAATATTGCAAGCGGAATACAAATTACGATTAATCAGTTAGTGCACGATCTTTCAGTGGCTTCAGGTATGAAACTAATGACGGAGCATAAAGAGCCGCGTCCAGGTGATGTACGAGACAGTCTGGCTGATATTACTGCTGCAAAAAAAGCGTTCGATTTCAATCCAGGTATTAGTTTACAACAAGGCCTAAAAGAGTATTTTGCCTGGGCAAAAAGCGCATTGGAAGAAGCGATTGCATGAATATTCTTATTATTTCCCAATACTTTTGGCCGGAAATGTTTAGGATAAATGATTTGGCAGCGGGATTAGTTGATCGCGGTCACTCGGTAACGGTGCTTACTGGAAAACCAAACTATCCAGGCGGTAAATTTTATCCCGGCTATCGTTTTTTAAATCGTAACAAGGAATATTTTAATAAAATTCAGATTATACGTTCCCCTGTTATTCCTCGAGGTAAAAGTAAAATTCAATTGGCGCTCAATTATTTATCGTTTGTTTTTTTTGCGAGCATAACGGCAATACTAAAATGCAAGCGGCCTGACGTTATTTTTGTGTATGAGCCTTCTCCCATTACCGTAGCATTACCTGCCATTTTTTATAAAAAAATAAAAAAAGTGCCTATCCTTTTTTGGGTACAAGACCTTTGGCCTGAAAGCGTGACGGCAGTAGGTGCTGTGCGTTCCAAAAAAATCCTGGCTTGGCTAGAAAAGCTAGTCTATTTTATTTATAAACGATGCGACTATATTTTGACGACATCGAAAGGCTATTTTGAACCCATCAAAAGATACCAGATTGCAGAGGAAAAGTTGAAGTTCTTTCCGCAAACGGCAGAAACCTTATACCAACCTATTGAAAATGCGGCTGGACTTTCCGAAGAAAAACTACTTCCCCAAGGGTTCAGGATTATTTTTTCAGGCAATATCGGTGTTGCACAAGATGTAGAAACGATTGTGAAGGCAGCGTTGCTGCTGAAAAATCAAAAAAATATTAAATGGATTTTTTTAGGTGATGGATCGAAACGAGAATGGCTGCAAGCCGAGATCAAGCGTTTTGAATTGGAAGAAACGGTCTATTGGTTAGGGCAGCATCCCGTCGAGACTATGCCACGGTTTTTTTCTTGCGCAGATGCTTTGCTGGTCACGCTAAAAAAGGATCCTGTCTTTACGTTAACCATTCCGGCTAAAATACAATCTTACTTGGCATGTGCAAAACCGATTCTTGCCTCATTAGATGGAGAAGGAAAGCGCGTTATTGAAGAATCATCCGCAGGGATGGTCGCAGGGAGCGGTGATTCAACGTCACTCGCAGATATTGTAATGAAGATGTATTCTCTTTCTCTTCACGATCGAGTACAAATGGGTTTAGAAGGAAGGGCTTATTTTAACAAACATTTCGCGCGAGATGTTTTGCTGCAAAACTTGGAAAACTGGATGCAGGAATTAAGGAGCAAATGAAACCATGCGAATTTTAGTGATGGGTGGAGATGGCATGCTGGGCCATCAGTTATTGGAAAGCTTGCAAAAAAATCATGATGTGCGCATCACGGTGCGGCAAGGAGCAAAAGCTTATCAAGAATATGATTTATTTAATCATGAGAGCAGTTATTTTAATGTGGATGTCCGCCAGGATGAGAATATCATCCCGGTTCTCGAACATTTTAAACCACATGCGGTTATCAACGCTGTCGGAGTCATTAAGCAGCGCCAAATAGGCAATGATGCGATTTCCAATATTGAAATCAATGCGCTTTTTCCTCATCGTTTGTCGCATCTTTGTGAGACAGCGCATGCCAGATTGATTCATTTCAGCACGGATTGTGTATTTTCTGGTAAGAAAGGAAAGTACACAGAGAATGATATATCTGATGCCACCGATTTTTATGGCAAGAGTAAATTTTTAGGAGAGGTCGCGGCAAGTCATTGCTTAACGCTGAGAACATCTGTTATCGGTTTGGAGCTTGCTAGGAAAGCAAGCTTGATTGAATGGTTTTTGGCGCAGCAGGGTATTATAAAAGGTTATAAAAAAGCAATCTATAGCGGATTGACGACGATGGAGATAAGCCGTTTGATTGAAACGATTCTTACAAAGCATCCCACACTTTCCGGCATTTGGCATGTTTCATCTCAAGCAATTAGCAAATATGATCTTTTGAAAATACTTGCGTTCAAATTAAATCGAGAGGATATCCAAATTGTACCGGATGAGCATTTTATTTGTGATCGAAGTCTTTTGAGCGAAGCATTTAATCGAGAAACGGGATATAAAGCGCCTACCTGGAAAGAGATGTTAAATGAGCTTGTCCAACAAATTAAAAGGAAGATTGCATGCAGCGCATGAAAGTCATGACCCTTGTTGGCACACGTCCTGAAATTATTAAGTTAAGCCGGGTGATTGCTGAGTTGGAGAAATATACATGCCATGTGTTAGTCCATACTGGGCAAAATTATGATTATGAATTAAATGAAATATTTTTTCGCGATCTTGAAATAAGAAAGCCGGATTATTTTTTAAACGCAGCCCATGAAAATGCAGCAAAAACAATTGGTCAGGTGATAATAAAAACAGATGAAGTTTTAGAAAAAGAACAGCCTGATGCGGTGCTAGCCTATGGTGACACGAACAGTTGTCTTGGCGTAATAGCAGCGAAGCGCCGTAAAATTCCGATTTTTCATATGGAAGCCGGCAATCGCTGTTTTGATCAACGTGTGCCCGAGGAGATTAATCGAAAGATACTGGATCATATTAGCGATGTGAATATGACATTATCTGAACATGCGCGCCGCTATTTGTTGGCAGAAGGATTACCAGCAAGCACAACGTTTAAGATGGGTTCTTCAATGAAAGAAGTGTTTCAGTATTATATGCCAAAAATCGAAGCATCCACTATTTTGAATGAGTTAAAACTGTCCTCGCAGGATTATTTTATTGTGAGTGCGCATCGGGAGGAAAACGTAGACTCTAAGGAAAATTTAGTTGATTTTTTATTGACACTTCAAGCTGTTGCAGAAACATATAACAAAAAAATTATTGTTTCCACGCATCCACGCACGCGTAAACGGCTAGAATCAGTTCAGTTAAAGCTGGACACTCGCATTGAGTTTTTAAAACCTTTTGGGTTTTTAGATTATGCAAAATTACAAATGGACTCTTTTTGTGTATTATCAGACAGTGGTAGTTTGACAGAAGATTCAAATATTTTAAATTTCCCCGCTGTGACACTTCGTCAAGCACATGAGCGGCCAGAAGGTATGGATGTGACAGCTATTATGATGAGCGGCTTCAAAAAAGAACGTGTTATTCAATCTATCGAAATCGTAACTAAACAATATATAAAAGGCGAGCGAAATGTTGAGTTGGTACCGGATTACAATGTGAACGATGTCTCGCGAAAAGTTGTTAGAATCATTTTGAGTTACGTTGATTACATAAACCGAACGGTTTGGTGTAAAGACTCAAAAATAGGCAGGGAAAATAGAGTAAAAGAAAGTGTTTAGAGCCTGTTCAATATCTCTTGCCTCAAGCGAATTGCGCGCAATCTTCTTCTATTACAAATTCTTTTCCAACTTCAAATTTAGGCTGCCAGACGCCATTTATTTTTTTAAAAAGAGACTTATTTACAAATTGATCTAGTACTTGATCAAATTCATTTTTCGTTATTTGATAATATTGTAAAAAAGTACTGATTAATTCATGAGGATAAGCATTATCATATAAATTGACTAAATTAATGGCTTGATCTCGGGTCATCGCACCTCTTCTAATTTCAATACCAGCATCCTGAGTGGCCCTGCCAAAACCAAATTTCAAGTACATAAGATAAGTGTGTAAGATATAAAGTCCTTGATCGTTTTGTGCAAAATTAGTAAAAGTATCAATGCCCCCTTCTTCTTTTTCAATCAGCCCGCACTGTTCTTTTGCAACAATATAATTTCTGTAAGAATCCCAAGGTTCAAAGTAAGACCAATGGGTAAATGTTAAATGAGTTTCAGTTATTTCTTTTTCATCTGGAAATTTAAAAAAGTATAAATCGGATTCGCTGATATCATCACATTGTAGAACTCTATTCAGCACCTTATCATGACCGCCTTCTAAATAAATTCGTTTCATGTAATCAATATCATAAAGCGCTTTGTGTTTGCTTTCTGTTGACCCTCCATATTCAACTTCCCCATCTTCACCATAAAAAATAAGAGGGATTTTAAAATTAATCGCGATACGGATAACTGCAGTCATGATGGCAATAAGCCAACCATAATAGGGGAATCCCTTTTCAATAAACCCATATTTATTTAATTGATCTAGCACTTTTTTATTTGTTGAAACATGTAAGTGATTGAAGCCAGATTGGATAAAATTAGATAAATTTTTATTGCCAATTTCCAGTTCAAGCGCAGGCCTTATGGTGATTGCAAGCGGATTCATTTTATATTTATGTTTTAAAGTATATGCCACATAAGAGCCATCTTTTCCGCCACTGACGGGCACAATGCAGTCAAAGCCCGCATTTTTTCTAAATTTCGTAATCAACTGTTCTAATTCTAATAATCTTTGCGACCAGTTAAGATGTTTTTTTTCTTCCATCCATTGACAAGCATTGCACCAGCCTCTTTCGTCAAAAGAAATCCGGGGTCTGGTGGACATATTTAAACAATTATTGCACCAGTAGATTTTTTTTTCTTTCACTACGGATCCCTCTTCTAGGTAGAGCCTTTTTAAGAAATTCGTTCTTAATTATAGGGAAGTGTTTTATAATAGGCAATTCAAACTAGGGTCTGTTTACAATTCATTTCCTCAAGCGAAAAAAAGCAGAAGGATAGTTTGAAGCGTTATACTCGTGACTCATTATATGGAGCGTAGAATAAATGATAGATTCAACCATGGACAGGCTGACTGAGTTGCAAGTCAGTCAAAAAATAAATGAAATACCAGAAGCGTTGTCTGTCTACTTCAATCAATTAGTCTATGATCTTAAACGTAAAAAACAGGATATAACGACCCTATCATTAGGAGAAGCATTTTTTAAAATACCTTATTTTGATTTTCAACGTTTAGATTTTGATCGTGGATATCATTATTCAGATACTAAGGGTTTGCCAGGCCTACGTGAAAAAATTGCTAATTATTATTGCAAACAATATGAAACTTCAATCAGTGAAGACAATATTATTATTTCTGCTGGGTCTAAAATGATAATTTATATGTGTATGCAAGCCATACTTAATCCAAATGATGAAGTTTTGATTCACGAACCTGCGTGGTTAAGTTATAAAGAACAAGCTCATATTGTTGGTGCAGAAGTTCGTTCAGTTCCTTTTTTTCATGGCTGTGAACATTTCCATAAGTTTATTACAGATAAAACCAGAATGATTATCATCAATAATCCCAATAATCCTGCCGGAAGAACATACACTAAAGATGAGCTATTAAATTTATATCATCTCTGCCATAGCCATAATATCTATTTATTGATCGATGAAGCTTATAGCGATTTTGTAGTAGATAATTCTTTTACTTCTATTGCAAAATTAGTTCCAAATCTGAAGGGGGTCATTGTAACCAATTCTCTTTCTAAGAATATGGGAATGTCAGGATGGCGAATAGGATATGCAATAGCTGATCAACCCATTTTGTCTGCTTTAATTAAACTGAATCAACATTTAATTACGTGTGCGCCAACCATTCTTCAGCAATATGTCACTGAATATTTTGACGATATTTTATCTCACACATTAATTCAAGTGAAAGATGTGGTTAAGAAAAGAAATCACATTGCAACAAAGATGAGCCAACTAGGCTTGGATTATTTGCCTGGCAGTTCCACTTTTTATTTTTTTGTGAAGACAGATTCTTATGAAGGAAATATACATGATTTAGCGTTATATTTATTGCTTGAAAAAGGGATAGCAGTTGTGCCTGGTTCAGCATATGGCAAGTCAACCAGTCAATTTCTGCGAATTTCAATCGGCACAGAATCAACAGAAAGAATTGAGAAGGCTTTATTAAAATTACGAGAAACATTAACTGGACCTAAAATTAATGCCGCCGATGTTAGATTAAAAATGAAACAATTTAAGTTAAGTGAATTTTCTTAAAAATTTGCACAGTAAATTCATATAACGGATAATCATGAATTAAATTTACATGTGGTGATAATGACTTAGCAAAAGCAAATATTTTTTCTGGCTGAAAATGGTAATTTTTATTTAATGAATAATCGACATAGCTTGTTAGGAAATTAACAGTGATACACTCTTTACACAGTTCAAACCCGCGCGTTAGCACTTTTTCCATTAAAGACCAATTATCATCTACCCTTATATTTAATGCACCTGATAAGGTGACAATATCTATGCTTTGATTCATACTAAATAATTGTTCCATGTCACCTTCAATAAATTGAACCTGGTTATTTCCAACATAGCGATCCTTGGCAAGGCGAACAAATTCAGGGACCAGCTCAAGGCCGATATAGGAAAAATTTTCAGTCCTGCATTTTTTGATAAATGAAACCAGATCGCCTAAACCACAACCAATATCTAATATTATTTTATTTTCTATAGATAAATTACGCAGTAAAACCTCAAAACGCAATTGCTGACTCTCTTGCGATCCCCATCCAACTGTTTCATGAGAAATTCCAAACTGATTTATTTTTTTAACATAAAAATCGATGATTTCTGTTTTATTAAAGCTATTGATGGTATTATTATTGTTCATATCACTCATTCGTATTGAAATTTAATTATTTTTTCACCATTATCCGCATGCAATTTTGCTTCTTCATACGTATTGCCATAAGATAACAGATAACAAACACGGTGCGCATCGCAGATGGGATTAGAACAATGAGTGCCTATTTCCACGATTGGGGAAGTCAATACATTCGGATGATCATTGAACGCATCGAAACCCGAATAGGATTTAATCGTTCCTGGCTGTGATGGAATAAAGCGTAATAAATACGGTCTTACAATGTTAGGTGGTTGAAATTCAAAGTCTATCCCAATGGCAGATAATACCGTTGCTGTTGCCAAATCAAAACCTGATGCAAGAGGCACAATACCATCGGCTACCATAAAGCCACCCCCACGCGCTCCTGTTTCAACTAGAAAACATTCATTTTTCGGTGTTAATAATATTTCTGTATGGGCAGGACCATCGGAATAATTCAAAGCGGTCAATGCATTTGTTACTAAGGTAGTCATCTGTTTTAAAACAGAATCAGAGTAGGTTGGAGTGTATAATTCAGATGCGACTGTATTGTCAGTTCCTGGTACTTTATTTTTTTGAGAGATCGCTAAAACAAATACATTTTTTTTATGCGAAAACGTTTCTATAGCAAACTCTGTTCCATGAATATATTCTTCAATAATCACTTTTTTGGCATGAGATGTTTGAAATGCTTTTTTAAGAGCGGTATCAATATCGGATCTATTTTGCAAAACACTAATTCCGCGGCTTCCAGCGCTATCAACAGGCTTTATAATTAATGGAAAATGATTTGTATGATGTAAATAGTCAGTCGCTTCATTTAGGTTATTAAAACTACGCCATTTAGGATTGGGTAGAAAGGCGGAATCCCATGACTCTCTTTGTTTTGATTTTTCAATGAACGCTTGAATAATGTCTGGTTGTATACCTGGTAAACCGAGTGCATTTCTCAATTTTGCTGCCGGCAGTTGTCCTATATCACTTACAATAGCAACAACGCCTATTATTTTTAAACTTAATTGAGCTAAATATTGAAGAATAGAAGGAATGTCAAAATCATTTCTAATCAACACATGATCGGCAAATTTTACACCAATTGATGTCGCTGATGAATCAATTAAAACGATATCTAATCCTAATTTTTTTGCTGCTAGGATACCCGTTAGCTGCCATGTGCCGCCACCCAGGAAAACAATTGCCTCACCAGAAAATTTTGTTTTATATACAATTGGCGTAATAAAACGAGTATTCCATCTAATTAACTGATTCAACCAGGCTTCAACATTCATTTCATGTTATCTCATTTGCTATCCAACCATAAGAAGAGCGAGAGCGACACGTTTTAATCCATCTCCATCTATCATTTGTTTTGCTTGAGCTGCTATTTTAGCACGTTGCGTTTTATCAGTAAGCAAATCTTCAAAAACCGTTTGTACATCAGTATCAGACAGTGTTTTATAGTACCCCAAGTGAACCATACACTGATCGAAATGTGCAAAATTGTCCGAATGAGTTATCGTGGGTGAAATTTGTATGGAAGGCAAACCTGCGGCAAGTACTTCATAAGTTGTTATTCCTGTGCTACAAACGACCAAATCCGTTTGACGATAATAAGGCAAAAGTGTAATGGGACTGTCAATTAAATGAAAATTCGGAAATTTCACTGTTAATTTTTGAATGCTTGATTTGAGTTCGTAAGAAAAAAAAGATCCAAGCACGACATTAATATGAACATGTGGATTCGTTCGTAGAGCATTTAAAACTTGCAACGTAATATTAAATTTATCTGTTCCTCCCATCGTCACTAAAGTAGAACTCACAGAATCAGATGAACGAATGTTCATTTCTTTTAATTTTGGATCTACTAAAATAAAATCTTTACCTGATAACCATTTTTTATAAGGTAGAAAGGGTTGTTCTAGTGATCCCAAGTAAGGTGTTACAATGAGATCCACTCTAGGCATAGTGTTTGATTGAGGATTAAAACGATGATTGCCAAGGCCATCTATAAAAATGATTCGATGACCTAATTGATGAACATGATTTATTAGCTGACAACATTTTTCAGGTGAAGAAAGATTTTTTTCATGGGCAACATCAAAAATGATTGTTTGATTAGGAGGTAATGCCTCGATTGTCGTAATTGTGTCAATTTCGCGCAAATTCAGATGATTTTTAACGGTAGCACTGGTTTCAATAAAAGCGATTAATTTACCTAGTGCAGTTTTTAAATACTGTGCTATTAAAATGCACCGTTGCAAATGACCAAATCCGATTTCTTTTGATGCATCACAATAAAAATAAAACATGTAAATCTAACTCCATGAGGACTTAGAAGAATAGGACGTGTTTTTCAAAAAGTCAAAACTTACTATCGCTATTTGATTACTATTTGATTTACACAATAATCTGCGTTATGATCTCGCGGTTATTCCTGCAGAATGCAGAGGCTAAGATATTTAAAATGGCTTATTTAAATGAAATTCAATTAGGTAATATTATCGTTGGCCAATCATCTCTTCCTTTGCTTGTCGCTGAATTATCCGGTAATCATAACCAATCTTATGAAAGAGCAATTCAATTAATTGATGCAGCAAAAAAAGCAGGTGCAGAGGCAATTAAGATACAAACTTTCACGCCAGATAGCATTACATTAAATGTGCGGACAGGCCCTTTTTACATCGATAACCCAAAAAGTTTGTGGTATGGCAAAACACTGCACGAGATCTATAAAATTGCTCAGACTCCGTGGGAGTGGCACGAGCCATTATTCCAATACTGTCAATCGCAAGGATTGCTGTGTTTCAGCTCTCCATTCGATCAATCGGCGATTGATTTTTTAGAATCAATTAATTGTCCTTGCTATAAAGTTGCCTCTTCAGAAAACACAGATCATCTTATCCTAAAACGTGTTGCAGAAACCAAGAAGCCTGTTATTTTATCGACTGGCCATGCGACCCTTAGTGAATTAAGTGAGAGTATTGAATTACTGCGAGAATATGGATGTAATGATATTGTTTTATTAAAATGCACCGCGGCTTATCCTGCGCCGCCAAATGAAATTAATTTAAAAACATTACCTAATTTACGTGAAATATTTAATTGCCAAGTGGGTTTATCAGACCACACTCTAGGCATGGGTGTGGCAATTGCGAGTGTTGCTTTTGGCGCAATTGTTATTGAGAAACATCTCACATTGTCTCGTGAGGAAGGCGGCGTTGACGCTGCTTTTTCGATGGAACCTGAAGAATTTGCACAAATGGCTAAGAATATAAAAATAGCCTGGGAGAGTATAGGCAATATTTCATACGGTGCAACTCAGCATGAAGATGCGAAATGCGGTCGTCGCTCGTTATATTTTTCTAAAAAAATGATGCCTGGAGAAGTTGTCACTCGCGAATGTGTCAAATCAGTTAGACCTGGCTTTGGATTACCTACAAAATATTTAGACGTCATTGAAGGAATGAAATTAGTACACGCTGTTAATTATGCTGATCCTGTAAAGTGGGATTGCTTTAAGCCAAGTCATACAAGTATGGATTCATTACATGAAGCTGCCCCTTAATGATGAGCAAAATACTTTACTCAAGCAAATTGAGAAAGAAGGATTTGTGGTTGTTGAAGACCTCTTAGACAATAAGACTTGTCAAGAATTTAAAAATCTGCTTAATCGTTTTTATGATGATCTTCACCCACATTATGCAACTACTAAAAAAAAATCACTCCATGGACTTAATGATAAGGCACAGGAAAAGATTGTTTTTAATTTGCATAATAAACATATCAATTTTATGCGGCTTATTAATCATTCAGTGACTATGCCAGTTATCGGGGCGATTCTCCAAAAGGGATCATATAATGATAATGAACCCTATATTTATACCGGCAGTTCCGGACGATCACCTAGTTTTAACAGCGAACAACAGCTACATATTGATTCTCGCGTTCCAGGATGCAATCTTGCCTTGCAAGCACAGTGCTTGTGGCTTTTAGACGACTTCACTCAGCAAAATGGTGCAACACGTGTAGTGCCTCTCAGTCATCAATTTAAATTTTATCCCGAGAATGGTAAACATTATCCCAAAGAAGTGACTGTCACTGCACCAGCGGGTTCTGTCATTATTTTTAACGGCGGATTGTGGCATGGGAGTAGCAAAAAATGCACTCATGATGATAGATGGGGTGTCATTATTAGTTATGCTCGTTGGTTTTATAAACAATCATTTCAAATTTTGCAGAATACACCAAAATATATTTACGATAGATTGAATGAATTTGAAAAATGCTTGTTAGGAGCTAAAACTCAATTGGCACTCGATGAATTTGAACGTATTTCAATGCGTAGTGAAACCGTACAAGATCCTCAAAAATTTTACACAAAATTAGAATCATTATGCGAAATAATGTAAATATTAAGAGCCTGTCCACCTATTGTTTAACTGACTGCAAAAGGACATTCGCTTGATTATTCCAATTTTTGATTCATTAACTCATCCGACATTGAATGGCGATTGGTTGCCAGGAAGTCCTGTTCAAAATAATACCGTTGAAAGTTTATTGCATAATATGGGTAAAAGTGATGTGCAATGGGCATTTGCAATTAACATGGGAAAAAATAGAGTAGAACAGACAGCAGATTATATAAATTGTCTTAAAAAAAATAGCCCGCAGCTTTTTCCCGTGGGTTATTTAGAGCCTGACATTCATTTAGATGATATTGAAAATTATGTAACAAGATTAAAACGATTAGGATATGTAGGCATTAAAATTCATCCACGGCTTGCACGGTTGCGATATGAAGATGAGATTGTTAATAAAGCTGTAGAGTACGCCCAAAAAAATAAAATGATCATTTTTATTTGTACTTATTATGTAGACCGCTCACCCTTAAGTCCGTTTAATCATCTTGGCGCATTGCATAGCTTGCTTTGTCGGTGGCCAAATGCCTATATTATTTTGCTTCATGGTGGAGGGTCACAGCTGCTTCAGCTTACGGAAATCAGCCAGAATTTTCCAAATGTGCTTGTTGATTTGTCTTTTACATTATGCCGTTATGAGGGTAGCTCTGTAGACCTTGATATTGAATATTTATTTAAACGCTATGATAAAAGAATTTGCATAGGTTCGGATTCACCCGAATATTCACAAGAGCAATTGAGAGAAAGATTTGAATATTTCGCGAAAAAAACAACGCGTGAAAAAGCAACGAATATTGCCCACAGTAATTTAGTATGCTTATTAACGCATATAAATGTGTTATCCGTTCCATCAGAATGTTGACGGGGTACTAGGTCATCTTTTCAAAAAGAAATCCGTAGGTATATTTACCGGTACGTGGATCTCGCTTTTCAAATTGCTGTTTTAAAAGTAGCTTCATGTTTGGCAATAACTCAGCACATACTGCTTGCATATCGCGACGCCATAACATGTCATCATATTGATGATAATGTACATTAACTTCAGTATCATCATAATAATCGGTTGTTAAAAAATAACGATTGGTGACTCTATTAATTTCCTTTAATGCTTTTGGTAAATCTTTCGGTGAAATATGCATTAATACACCACTTGCATAAACAAAATCAAAGTAGCCATCAATAAAGGGAATGTCAAACACAGAGCCTTTAAGAATAGTAGCAGGTACATTTTTTCCTTTTCCTGTTTGGATAGCATTTACTTGTGGCTCAATTCCTACTAATTCAAAATTCCCTAAGTTAGGCCAAACAAGAAAATTGTGTCCTGTATTACAGCCAACCTCTAATATTCTATTCACACCTTTCATGTGACTTAAGATTGTTCTAAAATAGTCACTTGTTTGTGCAATATGCTCATCTGAAAAATTTTTATGAAGATTTCGATTTAAATAATCGCGTCCAAACTGACCGCTCCAGCGGTCTAATTGTACAGGCTGCATTGAAACAATCCTTATTTTAATTCTCAAAAATTTTCTGAAAAAATGTTATCATGCTTCAAAGATTTTTCCAACCCCTCATCTGCAGAAATGTGTGCGTTTAATAAAGCCCAATCAGGATGTTTTGCCAATAAATCTACAATATCTTCTGTATTAAAATGCTTATTTTTTGGGTATAGAGTTTCATAAATACGGGTAATCAATTCAAAATCTTCCGGATGATCTACTGTCAAGCGAAAATACGGCATAACTATTTTATTTTTTATTTGTTTCACTTTAAATTGATGTGAATTTTGATATATATACAATGTGACGTGTTCTCTTTGTGAGCTTAATAAAGCTTGTCTATAAGCAGATTCTAGTGCTTCAAATCGAAAAATTTCTGCGCTCAAACCAAGCGGATACGTTAAGCCACCAATGGAAGTATAATCATTGTCTTCTGAGATGTGTGTCACTACCACTTCATCGATTAATTCAGGGTCTGCTACAGGACAATCTGCAGTTAGACGAACAACGTGTTTAGGATAATAATTTAATGCACAATGATAATAACGTGATAATACATCGTTTAAACTCCCTCGAAATACGTCAACCCCCATATCTAAAAAATAGTGTGCTAAACGATCGTCACTCTTATCATGACTAGTTGCTAATACGAATTTAGTAATCTTTTTTGCTCTTTTAATGCGTTGCCATTGATGCCATATCATTGGTTTCCCCAAAATAGGTTTTAGCACTTTACCCGGCAATCGTGAAGAGCTCATTCTAGCTTGTATGATGGCAAGCACTTCCATTTTGTAACCCTAATTTTAATTGTTGTACAATAAAATCTTGAGAATGTTCACTTAAGCTATAATAGAGCGGTAGTGTGATGGTGTATTTATAATAGCTTTCCGCGATTGGAAAATCATTTTCTTTAAATCTAAATTGACGATAATAAGGTTGTAAATGGATTGGAATATAATGTACATTTGCACCGATATTGACTGAACGCAAATGATCAAATAATTCTTTACGAGTGACATTTGTTTTCGAAGGATCTACTTGTATTACATATAAATGATATGTTGAATAATTATCAGGCTGTACTACTGGTAAAATAAAAGGCAATTTAGATAAATTATCATGATAACGAGCAGCTAACACATTTCTTTGCTGTACAAATTGATCGATTCTTTTTAACTGACTTGATCCCAATGCACATTGCAAGTCAGTAATGCGATAATTAAAACCTAAATAAATTTGCTGATAATACCAGGCACCGTGCGATTCTTCTGACATGTGACTTTCATCACGAACGATGCCATGGGCGCGTAATGATCGCATTTTTTGTGCAAGTCTCACATCATTTGTTACTGCAACTCCTCCTTCACCCGTTGTAATAATTTTGACAGGATGTAAACTAAAAATGGCGATGTCAGAATAGTGGCAATTTCCTATAGGAGATTTTTTATAAGCTCCACCGATAGCATGGCTCGCATCTTCAACAATCTTAAAACCATATTTATCAGCTAAATTTTTAATCGCCTGCATATTACAAGACTGTCCAGCAAAGTGCACCGGAACCACTATCTTAGGTAGCTTATTTATTTTGGCTGCGTTTTTGAGCTTATCTGCCAATGCGAGCGGACACATGTTATATGTTTTTGGATCAATATCAACAAAATCAACCATTGCTCCACAATATAACGCAGCATTCGCTGTTGCGACAAAAGTATTAGGAGTCGTCCATAGTATATCACCCGTTCCTAGTTCTAAGGTGAGATAGGCGAGATGTAAAGCTGCCGTTGCATTACAAACCGCGATTGCATGTATCGCACCACAATAAGCTGTGATCATTTCTTCAAAAGCATTAACAAACGGTCCTTGAGTCAGCCAATCAGATTTTAATGCTTCTATAACAGCATCAATATCTGTTTGTTCGATATGCTGATGGCCATAAGGAATGAATTGCATCAATTTAAACCTTTATCATTTCAAGTAATGTCGCCTCATCTAACGTTTGTGTATTCGAGTCAGAGTTATATTCAAACCCATGTGATACCGGTTTGCCTCTCTCTCCAAGATTATTTACTGCAAAATTAACGGGATAAGTAAACTGAATAGCGGGTTGAATGACATAATGATCTGGAAACTCAAGTATTAAATGACTGTCACCTTGAGGACACATGACTTCATGCAGTTTTTCTCCGGGGCGCATGCCAATAATTTTATGGGTTGCATGTTTAGCCAGTGCACGGGCTAAGTCTACTATTTTCATAGAAGGAATCTTTGGCACAAAAATTTCACCACCGTGCATTCGCTCAAAGCTTTTTAAAACAAAATCAACACCTTGGTCTAAAGTAATCCAAAAGCGTGTCATTTTCTCATCGGTGATGGGAAGAGTAGACGCCCCTTCAGCAATGAGTTTTTCAAAATAAGGAATCACAGAACCTCTGGAACCAATCACATTTCCGTAACGCACGACGGAAAAGCTAGTTTTCTTATGCCCTTTCATATTATTAGCAGCGACAAATAACTTGTCAGATACGAGTTTGGTCGCACCATATAAATTAAGAGGACAAGCCGCTTTGTCAGTGGATAATGCAATGATTTTCTCTACGCCCGAAGCAAATGCTGCATCAATCACATTAATAGCACCGTTAATATTAGTCTTAATGCATTCGATTGGATTGTATTCTGCAGTGGGAACTTGCTTGAGCGCAGCTGCATGGATGACAAAATTCACATTTTCCATAGCCATTTTCAACCGTGCGACATCACGAACATCCCCAATAAAATATCTCATACAACTTTGATTATAAACTTGGGTCATTTCATATTGTTTTAATTCATCGCGTGAAAAAACAATCAATCGTTGAGGTTGATAATCTTTTAAAATAACTTCAACACATTTTTTTCCAAAGCTACCTGTGCCACCAGTAATCAAGATCGTTTTATTATTAAACATATTGCTTCTTTTCCCTGTCATGGACTTTGTTTATTTTTAGATAAATTGAGCAGCATATTTACCCAATCATTTAACCAGTTCGGAGACATTTTCGCATAATTATCGCAAAATGCATGGCGAGCTGATTGCAAGTTTTCATTATTCCACCAATAATCCGGATTATCAAAAACTTTATTTAGCATTATTGCTGCTGATTTTGGCGAATCATGATAAATACCAACTTGTTGCAATGCTTTAAGGAATGATGAGAGCCGTGTATCTGATTGAGCCAATTGGCTAGCTTTGGTAATAATTTTTCATATGATTTGCACCATTGCCCTAAAAGCAACATGGGTTGTGATTTATCCCAAAATTCTTCCAGGCCTGTTAATGCTAAAAATACTGTTCGCGACTTTGTTAGTTCCATATATATATTTGAAAATCAATATGAACTTTCATTTAAATTTAAATTTAACGTGCGAAATGGAGAAAGATGCGGGTTGCCGCATGCTTTCATGATTTTTGAAGTAGCAGATAAATTAAAAATCTCCCAGTTCTTTATTATCTCAAACCCAGTATCTTGTTCAAAAATATTTCTAACATGGGTGGCATAAGCTAATCTTGGATGATCAATAGCATTGGGAATTGTCCGATGGAGCGTCAAGGAATGAAACAAGACGACATCTCTCTCTGAATGATGATCGCTATCGATAATCACAGATTTTGCATCTGTGGGAATATGCAGCGGTTCTCTATTACGGTGTGGTATATGTCCCCACAAGTGAGATCCCTTAATTATTTCTAATCCCCCGGAACCTTTTGGAAAGATTAAAGGCGACCATAAAACAAATGTCCTATAACCAGCCCCGCTCCAAAATTCCTGATGAAATTTTTTGACGAGGGTATGATCTGTTTTTCCATTGATATTAACAGGTAATTCAGCATCAATTAAAAAAGCGAGATCTGGTCCAAGTAGTCGAATAAGAAAGTTGAAAATTAACGGAATATGAAGAATTTTATGTGGAAACTTTGCGAAAATAAAATGACGTTTTAATTCGATGTTGAGTGTAAATGGCGGAATTATTTTTATAACGTCATTATATTGTTTTGTAAATGGATCGCTTTCCTGTGCGCCCAAGCTCACTAATGTGTGATGAATATTTTTTTTAATCTGATTTAATAACTCTAAAGAAATAATGTTTTTTAATAAAACATATCCATCATTAACCATCATTTCTTCATAATGACCTATGTCTGACCAGGTTACTTTTAGATTTTCATCTAAGTCAATTATGTTCATTAATAAAACATCCTTTTAATTTTGAGGTATTGTATGTGAATGTATTCTAGACTGCAATAGAGAGCCTGTTTGACTAGCAGTTCCTGCTAGCGATGTGTATTGTCAACAAGCCCTATTGTCAGGTAGAAATTCTTCAGATATAGTTTTTTGATTTTTAAAGTATAAAACATGGAAAAAACTCGATGTTGATTCAAAAAGTTGCTTTGATTACAGGCAGTTCACAGGGTTTAGGGCTTGAGCTTGCAAAATCAATGGGCAAAAGAAATGTGCGTTTAATTCTTGTCAGCCGATCTTTGAAAAAACTTGAAAACGCTTTGAAGCAATTGCCCCTTGAAAATAAACCCGTTACATTGCATGGCGATCTAACCGATGATGCCGAGCTTCAAAAAATAATAGACAACCTAAAACAGCAAGAATTATATCCTGATATTATTATTCATAATTTGGGAAAAAATGTAGAAGGGGATATTTTTCCATTAAAACGAGAGGTGCTGAGAAAGTCGATGCACATCAATCTCGAGGTGGCTTTGGAACTCAACAATGTTTTTCTACCTAACATGATGAAAAAACAATTTGGACGTATTGTACATATTAGTTCTGATGGTAGCTTGACAGGAAAATGCTCTCCAGCTTATGCGGCCGCAAAATCTGCAATCAATGCATATGTCAAAAGTGCTGCTCGACATTATACCAAACATAATATTATGTTTTGTGCTGTATTGCCCGGTATATTTGAGCATGAGGATAGTGCTTGGGCTGAAAAAAAGCGCTCACAGCCAGATTATTATCAACAACGTATTTCCCAAATGCCCATGGGACGTTTTGCTCATCCTTCAGAAATAGCAACTTACGTAACGGATTTAGCCTGTAATACAAGTATCATGTGTGCAGGAAGTTTAATAGAGTTAACAGGAGGTTATTAAAAACCCGAGGCTCGCGTTATGAGATTGCTGTTCACCATTCGAGACGGCTGCTCCGCGGCCTCCTCAGGGGAACGGCCGAAATTTTTGTCATGCACAGAGAAAAGACTAACGAATTACTCAGTACACGACAAAAAACCGTTCGCTCTGAGGCTGA
>AMFJ01021637.1_pt1 | contig 27466 bp, 28 predicted proteins | sample 427208 | NCBI WGS metagenome assembly AMFJ01 (sample SAMN02954298, study PRJNA114691) | groundwater metagenome | biome: aquatic; feature: subsurface aquifer; material: sediment; isolation source: subsurface aquifer sediment | place: USA: Rifle, CO | collected 2008-08 | reverse complement strand
AAAAAAAAACCCGCCCTGAATTCTCAGAGCGGTTTTTTCGGTCAAAGCTTTAAGCTACAAGTCTCTCTTTTATGTATAATTTTGAGGATTATGAATTCAAGACATAATACGATAAATTCTCTCTTTATGATGTCATTCAGATGCTTTTATATCAAGACTTAATTTAAGTAATTTTTGATCTATAAGAGCTCTTTTAATAGGATCTGCTATCTCATGAGTTATTTTTTCTACTTTCGCTCAGAATTGATCTAATAAACTTTTTATCTCTGGACTTAATTTTGAAAAATTAGGTTGTTCTCAAAATATATCTTTTGCAAGAGTTTGTGAACTATGCATCATTGATTTTAAAGTATTTTCAACTCATCAATGAGAAGGAATTGTTTCAATATTTGTCATTTTTATTTTTGTTTAAATAATAATTTTTTATTTGCTTTTAGATTCCCGACTTCTCGGAAATGACAGGAGCGAAAAGTATATCTATGTCTTTTTTTGTTTTCTTTCTTACTTGTCTTTTGTTGTATTCTTCTAGGTCTTTTTCAATATCAGAGATTGCTTGGATTAGTAGAATTTCCTTTTCTTTCTCGAGTTGCTCACGACTTGCTTTGATTCTTCTTGCAATATTTTCCCAGTCGTCAATGATTTCTACTTTTCTGTCATCTGTCATTACCTCAAAAATTCTAGTTATTTCGACAGAATCCTCATCACAAATATCATGTTCTTTTATAAGTTTTAATAATTGGGAATTAGTCATATTTAATTTTTAATTATTACTTACAAAAGTATATTTATTTTTTTTAAAAGAGCAATTTTTGATTTCGTAAATACAGTTTATCATATTATAAAAAAAATTACAAATTAATTTCATAAAATATTGAAAACTTCCTCAAGGCTTATTTCTCCAAGCGCAACTTTAAGTAGTGCATCATCTTTTATGTTCACCATTCCATCTCAAATTGCTTGAATTTCAAGCTGAGTATTAGAGGCTCCGGATAGTATTAATTTCTCTAATCAGTCGGTCATTTCAAGTATTTCATAAATTCAGGTTCTTCATTTATATCATTTGTGATTACATTTTTCGCATCCAGTCTCATTTACTTTATAGAAAAATAGTTCTTCATCTGGGTTTATATATTTTCATATTCTCTTTATAACTTTATCTTTTACAATTTCTTCTGGTTTATATTTTATTTTACAATGTGGACATAATTTACGAGCCAATCTCTGGGAAATTATCATTCTAAGACTTGAAACAATTAAAAGTGGGTCTATTCAGAGATTTACTAGTCTTTGAATTGTTGAAACAGAAGAGTTGGCATGAATTGTAGAAAATACAATATGACCTGTAATAGAAGCTTCTACTGATAATTTTGCAGTTTCTGAGTCTCTTATCTCTCATACCATTATTATGTCTGGATCTTGTCTTAGTAGACTTCTTAGTCCATCTGCGAAATTAAAATTAATCGCAGGATTTATTTGGGTATGATTTACTCATTTTATTCTGTATTCTACTGGGTCTTCGAGAGTTGAGATATTTTTATCATTTGTGTCAAATGTCGAAAGCATCGCATAAAGAGTAGTTGATTTTCAGCTTCAAGTTGGTCATACTACAAGACAGAGTCCGAAATTATCAGCTAAATGTTTTTTAATTCTAACCATATTCATAGGAAGAATTCAAATAGTTCTTAAATCTACCCATTCATTTTCTTTTTTCAAAAGTCTTATTGCGATTTTTTCTCAATAAATAGTCGGAATTACATTAATTCTTAAATCTATTGAAGTATTTGTTTTTTTCTCATTGAAACTCGCTTTTCAATCCTGAGGAAGCCTTCTTTCGTCTATTTTAAGTCATCCTAATACTTTTATTCTAGCAATTAGAGATGATTTATAGCTTTCATCTAGCGTTTTGTAATTTACTAAAGTTCCGTCAACTCTAAATCTAATATTTAAATTAGTTTCATCTGGCTCAATATGAATGTCACTCGCTCATTTTGAGAGTGCATCCTGAAATATTTCCTCCACATTAAAATCTCTTTCTGAAATTTTACTCGGAGCTTTATTTTCATTCTCGCCCTCACCTCAAAATAGCTCATTTAGAGCCAAATTATTTGTATCCTCTTTTTTATTTTCACCCTTAAATATTTTTTTAAAATCCATATTTTTTAAGTTATGAATTGATTATATCATATTGTTAAAAATAAATCAAAAAAAATCATCTTTTAATTTTTAAATATTTTAACTTGTAAAATTTTAAATAAAAATAGCATAAAAGTTAAATTGTTTTTAATTATAATAATGTTATAAGAAATAATTATGAAAAAATGATAAAATAAGGAGTTTTTACAGAAAATAAACTTTCCCTTTACTTTTAAAAAATTTCCATATAATTAAACCATCTTTTAAAAAGACCGGAGGTAACTTCGGTTTATTTTTACTATTTTTTTAACTTAATTTTTTGTATGTCATATAGAAATGTAGCTATAATAGCCCATGTAGATCATGGTAAAACAACTTTGGTGGACGCACTTTTAAAACAATCTGGGACTTTTTGAGAACATGAAAATGTTGGGACTTGTGTAATGGACAGTAATGACCAGGAACGTGAAAGAGGAATTACAATTTATGCTAAAAACACGGCCGTAAATTACAAATGAGAAAAAATCAATATCGTGGATACTCCTGGACATGCGGATTTCGGATCTGAAGTAGAACGTGTACTTAGAATGGTAGATAGTGTAGTTCTTGTAGTTGATGCCTATGAAGGGCCTATGCCTCAAACAAAATTCGTATTAAAAAAATCATTAGAACTAGGATTAAAACCAATCGTAGTAATAAATAAAATAGATAAGCCAACGGCTCGTCCAAACGAAGTTATTGATATGATTTTTGATCTTTTTGTAAAACTCGGAGCTACAGATGAACAATTAGATTTTCAAATAATTTATGCTATAGCTAGAGAATGAATTGCCTTAAAAGACTTATCAGACCCAAAAAATGATATTTCTCCACTTTTTGATGTAATAATTAATACTGTATCAAAAGCTCCAAATGACACAACTAAGCCATTTAGAATGCAAATTGCAAATCTTGGTTATGATAAATTTTTATGAAGACTTTGAATTGGAAGAGTATATGAGTGAAAAGTAAAAGTATGACAAAATGTAACAATTGTTTGAAATGATTGAGTTAAAAGAGCTTGAAAAATATCAAAAGTATTTACAACGCTTGGACTTAATAAAATTTCAGTTGATGAAGCCGAGGCTGGAGATATTATTACAATAGCCTGAATTGCTGATATATTTGTATGAGAGACACTTTCTACTGAAGCAAATCCAGAAGCAATGCCAGCAATTACAATTGATGAGCCAACACTAAGAATGGAATTTCTAGTAAATGATTCTCCATTTGCAGGGAAGGAATGAAAACTCGTTACTTCTAGAAATATTCGCGAAAGATTAGAAAGAGAACTTGAAATGAATGTATGATTAAAAGTTGATTTTGATTCAATTGATAATGGTTTTGTGGTATCTGGAAGATGAGAACTTCATCTTTGAGTACTTATTGAAACTATGAGAAGAGAATGATATGAGCTTCAAGTTGGTTGTCCTCAAGTAATTTTAAAAGAACAAAATTGATTAAAACTTGAACCAATGGAAAATGCAATGGTTATTGTTCCAGAGGAATTTAGCTGAGTAGCAATAGAAAAACTAGGGAAAAGAAAATGAATTATGAAAGACTTAAAAATTGAAAATGGAATTGCTTCTATGGAATTTGAAGTTCCAACTAGATGACTTCTAGGTTTTAGATCTTCATTTACAATTGATACTAAATGAGAATGAATAATGTACAGCTCATTTTCGCATTATGATGAATATAAATGACCAATTGAAAAACGCGATATTGGTTCTATGATTTCTGGATTTCCTGGTAAAGCAATGGCATATTCTCTATGGAAATTAGAAGAAAGATGACCAATTTTGATCGAACCTACAACTGAAATTTACGAATGAATGATTATCGGGGAACATCTAAAATGATGAGATCTAGTAGTAAATCCTACAAAAAATAAACAACTAACTAATATCCGTGCTTCCGGAACTGATGAGGCAATCAAGCTGACTCCAATACGCAAAATGACACTAGAGGATGCGCTAGATTATATCAAAGAAGACGAATACGTAGAAGTTACACCACTAAATATTAGACTTAGAAAAAAATATTTAGGTGAGAATGATAGAAAGAGAAATAGATAAATTATCTAATATCATTGACCTTTTTTGAAATATCTAACATAGTATTGTGTATTTGTTTTAAATCATATTCTCAGCCTAAAAATAGTTTTCATACATTAATTTTTATCTTTTGAGGAGAAAAATTATCTAGATTTTTTAATAAATCTCATCATCCTCAATTATTTTCTGTAAATATTTTTCATATATTTCAAAAACCAATAGGAACATAGATGCTATTATCTATAGTAAGCATTTTATTCATTCAGGGTATAATTTTTTCTTTGCATCAATGTGGTAAAGAGGACCTTCCTGCATAAGGAAAAATCAGAGATATATAATCAGGATTTCAATTTATAGATTTTATTACTTCTTCTTGAAATTTATTTATTAATTCCAACTCTTTTATTCTTGAATTACGTTCTAACGAACGAATTCTTCTTAATATATTTTCAAGATCTTTTGGTCAAAAAACAAAAGTTGTATTAAATCAAATAGAAAAAGGTCTGACATATTTATTATAAAACATATAAGATCAGGCTAAAAATCTTATTTTTTTACTAATTGGAATTTGTTTGGAAAATATATAATCTATGATTGGTCAATCAAGATGAGAAACATGATTGGATAAGAATATTATTTTTTTTCAGCTTGAAAGAGATAGTTCTAATGCTTCATTTAGATTTTTCTTAGAATTTTTATCTATAATTATCCCTTCTATAAAATGTCTTATTACTTTATGTAAAGCCTCTTGAACTTCTAATAATGCGTTATTTTCTAATCATTTATCTATAATAAATTCTATAAATTCTCTTGATAAAAAAAGATCAATTGAGCTAGTATTATTAAAATCAATTCATAAAGATTCAAATAATCCATTTTTTCAAGAGAATTTATAATTTTTATATATTCAAGTTCATTTAGATAGGTCTTTATTGTTACATAGTGATTTTAATTGAAATAAATTAAGCATCAAAAATGGGTGTTTTAATAGTAATTTAACCAATAAAGAATTACGTTCACGCTTAAGAGTTATTACTTTAGAATTTTCTTGTTCTCTAAGTGAGATGCTTGATTCACTTAGAGTTATATTTTTTTGATTCATAATTTTATTGTTGTGATAATTATATAAATTTTACTTAATTATAATAAAAATCAAATTTTCTTTTATTTTTACAAAAAAATTGATTTATAGAATAATTTGATTTTTATAGGGATTTCATATAATTAGAATTAGTTATTTCTTAATTATATAACTTATGGTAACTCAAACAGTGGAGGCTATATATGAAAATTGAAAAATTAAACTTATGTGAGATATAAAATCTGAAAAAGCTAGGTTATATATTGTTGTGATTGAGGAATTAGATGTGGAACCAATAAGATGAAGTGATGAGTTTATTTGAACTAAATTACATAAAAAAGGATTAGAACTTATATCTAAAATTAGGTAATATGAAAATTATTATTACTGAATATTTTGAAAAAGTTTTTAAAAAAGTTTGTAAGGATATAGATTTGGATTTTCTTTTAAACAAAATAAAAGTTGATTCTAAGAATTTTATATTATTTAAAGAACCATTTTTTAAAGTAAAAGTAAGAACAGAAAGTAAAAGCTATAGGCTTATCTTGAATTATGAAAAAGATTATATGACCATAATTTTAGTTGATATTTTTGATAAAAAAGATAAAAAAATTTGAGAAAATATAATCTGGAATTTACATAAAGATACAATATTAAAATCCTATAAGTCTAATCTTGATGATATTGAGAAATGAAAATATAAAACTTATAAGATTTAAAAAAATGAAATTTTAGTTTCATTTTTTTAAATAATTTATGCATTTATTTATACTTTAAATACTGTAAATGAAAAAATTACTAATAATTACATTTTCTATTTTCTTGCTAATTTCTTGTGGTAAGTCTGACACCGGAAATAATTGAGAAGGAACAAAACAAGAAGAGGTTGCTGTTTCCATGACAAAGGAGGAGAAGGTGGCGCAACTCAAAAATAGATTAAATTTTAGATCTTTTATTACGAAGTGAGATTTTTATTCAATTAAAAATATGAAGGAAGTGGCGCTTAAGTATTATTTGAGTGTCTATTCTAAGCTTAAAAAAGATATTTTATTGGAGAAAAAAATCGCGGAAACCTATTTTGATTTAAAGAATTTCCCTAAATCTTATGAATACTACAAAAAAATTCCAAAAATGGAGGTAGATGAAACTTCAAAATGAAAAATGGCACTAGCTCTGACTTATATGACAGGTGAAATAGATAAAAAAAGTGAGTTAAATAATATAGAATTAACAAGCGATAACAAAACTTATTATAGCATTGTATCTGATTGTTATGGCGGAATTAAGGTGTGTATTGGCGCGATAAAATCATATACTTGAACCTATGAGAAGACAAATAAATTAAAGAATTTACTTTATAATTTTGAGCAAACCTGAAATGCCGATTCTAATTATAAATATGCACTTTTAGCTGGAGCATATATAGAAAATAAAGATTATCTTATTTGAGCGAGAATTTGAGAGGAAATTTTGCGCAAAAGACCAGATTATAAGTCAATTCTAAAATTAACTGGATATGCTTATTATGAGCTTGGAGACTACAAAAAAGCGAATGATTATTTGCAGAAATATTATAATTTTGACCCAAAAGATGTAAAAACCACATATTTACTTTGAGTTATTAATTTTTATCTGGAAAATTATATTTCTTCAAATCTTTACTTTAATGCTGCCATTTTGAATTGATATACGCCAAAAGTTGAGCTAGAAAGAAGACTTGCGTATAATTACTATATTATTGGAGACAAGAGAAATATGTTCAAGGTTTTTAGATATTTGCTTGACGAAAAATGAGTGGATGAAGATGATTACAGTGTGGCTATTTTTACAGCAATAGAAGACAAGGAATCATCAAAATCTATGCTTTGGGCAAATAAATGAATTATAAAATTTCCAAATTCTTCTAATATGTATGCTTTTAGATGATGGATTTACAGAGTTAGAAATGAGCTTGAGAATGCTTTACAAGACCTAGAAAAATCACTTAGTTTAAATCCTTCTAATCCTGTAGCACTCTATAATAAATGAATGATTTTTGAAGAAAGACAAAATTATTTATTGGCAAAAAAATACTTTTTGGATACAATAGAAAACGATAAAAATTGAACTTTTTGAAATCAGGCCGATATTGAATTAAAAAACATTGAAAAAATAGAAAAACAAACACTCACTTGAAGTACTTTAGATAATAATTAATATATTTAACACTTTAATTTATGTCAGAAAAAAAAGATTATAAGGTAGAAAAAAAACCAGAAATTCAAAAACAAAAAATTCCAGAAACTGGAATTTTGAAGGAAAAAGAAAAAAAAGATCTTGAAGATAAGATAGTTGATACTTTAAAGAAGCTTAATTCTGGGCTTACAAAAAAAGAAATAATGTCACTTTTTAATAAAATTGAGGCTTCAAAGTGACTTGAATGATTGAAAAAAGATTTACAAAAAGAAATAAAAATTTGAGGAAAAGAAATTCCAGAAGAAATTCTAAGATCTATTCTAGACCTCATAAATGAATCAAAAGAAATTACACTAAAGTGAATCGAAGAGCTAAAAATTGAGCTTGGAAAAGTATTAAATGAATCAAAAGAATATGAAATAGACACCCAAGTTTACTTTACTTCAAAATTTAAATTCATCAAAAAACTTGAAGAAAGTGAACTTTGAAAAAATATAATTCTTGATATTGCTGGAGTTACTGTTTGAGCCCTGGATTCTGCTCAGGCTATATTTAAACTTCTTTTGTGATTAATAAAAGATCTGCTTTTACTACCAAGAGATATAGCGAGAAAAATCAAAAAATAAAATAATTTCTAATTAACTAAAAATGAGTGATAACACAATTATTTGTCCAAAATGTGCGACAGTTATAAATCTTGACGAGATACAGGCGAAAAAATATAGAGAACAACTTGAATTAAATGAACAAAAATTAAAAGCGGATTTTGCAAAACGTGAAGAAGAAATTAAAAAAGAAATGTGGACAAAAGCCTTAAGGGCAGCTGAAGAAAAGAAAGAACTTGAAACAAAAGATCTTACAATTCAATTAGAGGAATTTAAGAAAAAACAAGAAGTGTCTATTAAAAATGAACTTGAGCTTCGTAAAAAAACAAGAGAATTAGAAGACAAAGCTAAAAATCAAGAAATTGAAAATCTTAAAAAACTCGATGAAGAAAGAAAAAAGCTAGAGCAATCTATGAAAGAACAACAATCAAAAAAAGAAGAAGAAATGATTAAAAAAATCCAAGAAGACCAAGGAAAACTTCTTGCCGAAAAAGATAAGCAAATGGAAATCCTTAAAAAATCCCTCGATGAAGCCACTCGTAAAGCCAATCAATGATCTCAACAAATTCAGTGAGAAGTCCAAGAAAATGAACTAAAAGAAATTTTAACAAGAAATTTTCCACTTGATATTATTGAAGATGTACCAACTTGAATAAAATGAGCTGACCTAATTCATACAGTTAGAAATGAAAGATGACAAAGTATTTGAGTTATATTATGGGAATCAAAAAACACGAAAGCATGGTCAGCTGATTGGATTAAAAAGCTAAAAGATGATAGAATTATTGCAAAAGCCGATGTTTGTATTCTTATTTCAAATACACTTCCTGAAAATATTAAACATTTCGGATTAATAGGAGATGTTTGGATATCTGAATTTGCTTATTTTCTAGCTCTTACTGTTGCAGTTAGAGATAAATTATTATCGCTTCATCAAGTATCAAAATCACTCGTTTGAAAGGAAGAGAAAATGGAACAACTTTATTCTTACCTTTCAAGCTCAGAATTTAAATCAAAAATTGAAAATATAATTGATGCATTTAAATCAATGAAAGAAGATTTGGATAGCGAAAAAAGATCTATGGCTAGAATTTGGGGAAAAAGAGAAAAGGAATTGGAACGAATTATTAATAATACAAGCTTCCTCTATGGCGATATGCAAGGCATTATGTGAGCAAGTCTCGGTAAAATAAATTATCTAGAACTTGATAGCGGAGAAAAATAAAAAATAAGTTTGACAAATAAAAATTATATACCATAATCTCCGGGCAAAAGAAAATATTTTAATTTTTTAACTTAAATAAATATGGCAATACAAGCAGTTAGCACAATGAATCAAGCTTTAACTCAAACTTGAGGTAGTAATCAATCTGAAACTCCAAAACAAACAGAAACTCCAAAAGAATGAGTAAAACAAGCTGATTGAATTACTGGAGTTCAGACTATTACTAAAAAAGCAGTTGCAGCTATCTGAAATTCAGAAGATACTGCAAGAACTGAGAGAAATAAAGCTGAAAAAAAATGAGAAAATGTTTCAGTTATGGCATAATTTTGATTTTTTAAAAGAGTTTTTCTGAAGATTTTCAGAAAAACTCTTTTTATTTTGTTAATAAAATCTGTTATTTCTACGCCTTTTTCTGTCATTTCGAACTCTTCTTCCTCGTCATTCTGAGCGTAGTCGAAGAATCTATTAAATTAAATTCTCCTTATTTTCAAAAGGTATTTTTCAATAAATAGATCCTTCGACTTCGTTTCACTTCGCTCAGGATGACGATTGGGGATGTTTTTTTGAAATGACAGGATGGAGATTTTTTTAAAATAATTTTCATTTTTTGAGATTTTTGATATATTAGATTTATAAATTAAAAAATTATGAAAAAACACAGTAAAATTGTCGAATTTTTATTGCAAATATTGAATTTTATATTTGCAGGAATTACCATAGCTCTGGTCATAATCTGACTTTTTAGGCCAGATCTTGTTGAGAGATTTATAACTTGGATTTGAGAAGTAATTTTACTACTTTGAAATTATAATTATTTTATTGCTTTTCTTAGCAGTATTATTGAGTCATTTCCAGTTTTGGGAGTTGTAATTCCAGGTCAACAAATTATGTTAATGGTTTGATGATTTTTCTGAAAAAATAATTTAGTTTTTGTTATAATAGTTGCTATAGCTTGAGCTTTAATTTGAAATTATATTTGATATTTTCTCTGAGCTAAATATTGAGAAATTTTCCTCAAAAAATACTGAGACTGGTTTTGATTATGAAGAACAGAGCTTAAAATTCTAAAAAAACAAATAGAAAAAAATGGAGCTTACTTTATAATTTTTTGAAAATTTCATAATTTCACTCGCGCGTTTGTTCCATTTATAGCCTGATCTATGTGAATGAAAAAACACCATTTTTGGCTTTTCAATATCGTTTGATCAATACTTTGGGCATTTACTATAATACTACTTTGAGTTGTTTTTGTGAGTTTTTATGGTAGTATATTGAGATATTTGCCATATGTTCTAGTTTGAATTTTAGCCATAATAGCAATTTATGTTTATTTCTTCAAAAGAGAACATTTTATGCAATATTTAAAAGATAAGAATGAGGAAATAGAAGAAAAAATAAACGAAAAAAAGAAATAATTTAATAACCTTTTTTATATGAATTTTTTTGATACGTGAGTTTTTATAAAATTTTTATTTTTAATATGAGCTTCTGTTTTTAGTTCTACTATTTTAACGGTGTTTTTTATTTTTATATTTAGAAAATTTAATTTTCTAGATCATCCTGAGAGATATCCTCATGAATGAAAAAGAGCTCCTATTCCTTATGGAATGTGAATAGTATTATTTACGAATTTTTTATTACTTTCATCTCTTTTTCTAGATTTATCATTAAAAAAACTAGTTATTATTTTAATTCTTGGATTTATAATTTTATTTATTAGTTTTATTGATGATCTGGATACTATTTCAGTTACAAAAATAAAAATTCCGCCAATTTTAAGGCTTATACTTCAGATTTGAGTTTGAGCATTTATTTGAATTACAAGTATAAAAATTTGATATATAAGCAATATTTTTTGATGAGTAATACATTTAGATAATTATTTTTTACAACTTGGACTTTATAAAATTTATATAATTCCTTTGTTTTTTACAATTGCTTGGTATGTTGTTGTTTTTAATTCGCTTAATTGGAGCGATGCCTTGCCAGGTCTTACTTCTTGATTATCATTTATTTCGATGATAATAATGGCTATTTTAACAGTTAAATTATATATTACAGATACCTCTTTTTTATCAAAAGAAAATTCAGAATTCGTACTCCTTAATTTAGCTATTTTCTTGCCATCAGTTTTTTTATTTTGGATTTTTGATTTAAAAAGAATGTTTTTAATAGGAGATTCCGGAACTATGTTTCTAGCTTTTATTATAGCTACTCTAGCTATAATTTCTGGATGAAAAATAGCTACGGTTGCGACAGTTTTGTGAGTTTATGTGATAGATGCATTTTATGTAATTTTTGCACGTCTTTATAATAAAAAAAATCCCCTTAAATGAGACATGACTCATCATCTTCACTTTAGACTTAGAAAACTATGATTTAGTGATGAATTTATTAGAAATCTTGTATATTCTCTTTCTTTTCTTTTCTGAATTTGAGCCATTTTTCTTGATAAAATATGAAAAATAATTATATTTTCTATACTTGTGGTTATTGTGATTTTTATTACAAAAATACTTAACACTAAAATAAGTCTTAAAAATGGAAAATAAAAATTGATTTACATTAATTGAACTCCTTATTGTTGTCACAATCATCGCAATTATGTGAACATTTTCATTTCTGTCATTTTGAAATTTTTTTGATAAATATGAATATGGCTCTTACCAAAAAAGAATTGATAATTATCTTGATATTGAGGATTTTAATGTCAAAAATAACGCTGAGAGTAGTTATGAAATAACTTTTTCTTCTTGAAGTCCAGGTTATATTGTCAAGAAAAATTTCTTTAAAGCTACAAATTTTGTCTCATTAAATAATTTTGATTTCTCAAGTCTATCTTGATCTTTTACCGCAAGTACGCCAGGAGATATTTATTATAACAATGATTATTGAAATTGACGTGTTGTTACTTCTTATTTTTCTGGTTCTAGCCAAATTTCTCTATGAGAAGATTATAATTGAGGTAGTAAAATTAATATGCTTTTTACGCTTAACTGAACTAATTTAAATAATTACGATATCGCTTTTTTTGAATCAGATATTTTGAGATGAGACACGACCACATTTATTTCTTCACTTTCTGGAACTAACTTGTACGACAGAGTAACTTACAGTAATATTTTATGAAAAAAAGAAATAAAATGAGACGGAGTTGCAATTAATGAAGTCTATATAATACTTGAAAAATGATCTAAGGAAATTCCAATAAAACTAACCAAATAATATGATAAAAATTTGATTTTTTTGAACACCAATCTTAGCTTCTAGAGTTTTAGAAGATATTTTTAAATCTTGAGGCATTGATGTAAAATTTATAGTAACAGCCACTGATAAACCAGTTTGAAGATGATTAAATATTACTTTTAATCCAGTTAAGGAATTTGCTCTCGATAAAAATATTGCCTTATTTCAACCAGAAAAAATAAGATGAAATACAGATTTTATAGAAAAAATTAAATCTCTTGAAGTTGATTATTTTGTGGTTGTTGCATATTCTAAAATAATTCCTGAAAATATTTTAAATATTCCAAAAAAAATGTGCATTAATATTCATGGCTCAATTCTCCCAAAATATAGATGAGCTTCGCCTATTCAAAGCGCTCTCATCGAGTGAGAAACTAAAACCTGAGTTACTATAATGAAAATGGATGAGGCAATGGATACGGGCGATATAATTGATATTTTAGAAATTCCAATTGATAAATTTGAAACAAGCCAAACGCTCTTTGATAAATTTGGACAAGTTTCTGGGAAATTTCTTGTAAAAACTTTAATTGCGTTAGATAAATGATTAATTAAACCAGTCAAACAAGATGATAACAATGCGACTTATTGCTCTAAAATCTCAAAAGAAGATTGACTTGCAAACTTCTCAAAACTAGCCAAAACACTATTCAATTCTTGGAAATGACTAACCCCATGGCCAGGATTATATACGAATTTCAAAGATAAAAAATTTATAATTGAACAATGTGATTTTATTTCCTCATCTGTCATTCCCGCCCCCTCTGTCATTCCTGCGAAGGCGGGAATCTATAAAAATAATAAATTCCAAACCTGAGAAGTAATAAAAATCGAAGATAAAATATGAATAATCTGCGGAGACTCTAGTATTTTAATTCTAAAAAAAGTAAAACTTGAATGAAAAAAATCCCAAGAAATCAAAGATTTTGTAAATTGATACAAGGATTTTGTGGGTTATGTGTTTAAATAATTTATTCCAAAATTTGATTTTTTTGTTTAAATTATATAATGGGCCTTATATTTATTTTTTTAACTAAATTTATGTTTAATATTGCTTATAACACATTCAAGGAACTTACGAGAAATAAAATCTTGTATCTAATTTTGTTTTTTGGAATAATTTTAATAGTTTTTAGTTTGGCTTTAGCTTCGCTTTCTCTGGGTCAGACTGAGAAAATAATTGTGGATTTTGGACTTGCGAGTTTGGAGGTTTTCGGATTTATTTCGGTTATTTTTATTTGAAGTCAAATACTTTTTAGAGAGATTGAATGAAAGACAATTTATCTGATTTTATCAAAACCAATCTCAAGATATGAGTTTATTTTAGGGAAATTTATGGGATTTGCGGCAATATTATTTTTTGTGATATTTTTTCAGGCGGTGATATTCTTTGGATTGGCTTTGTATTCTCAAGTTGCGTTTAATATGCTTTTGGTTTATTCAATTGTATTTATCTATTTGAAATTACTTGTTTTATTCTCAATAATACTTTTCTTGTCTTCTTTTGTTTCCTCTATTTTATCGATAATAATCACTATTTTAGTTTATATAATTTCACATTCAATAACATCAATTATTGATATGGCTGCATTTAAGAAAAATGAAATTCTAGTTTATCTTTGAAAATTTCTTTATGTTGTTTTCCCGAATTTCGAGGCCTTAAATATAAAAAATCTTGTATCAACTCCAGAGAAAATTTGATTTAATTATTTGGCTTGAAATACGGCTTATGCTCTGATTTATCTTGCATTTATACTTTTTTTCACAATAATTATTTTTAATAAAAAAACTTTTGAAAATTCATAATCTCGAGGAAATTGAGTTTTTCTATACAAAATTTGCATACAATAGAAATGTATTAACTCCCAGATTTGACACAGAAAGTCTCGTAAGAGAAGCAATTTTACTCATAAAAAAACATGAAATTAGCACATTAATTGATATCTGAGTTTGATCTGGAATTATCCCAATTTCAATTTGAAAAAATGTAAAACTCGATAAAATAATTGCAATTGATAAAAGCAAAAAAGCCCTTAAAATCGCCAAACTAAATGCTCAAAAAAATAAAGTTTTAATTGATTTTATGGAATGAGATTTACTAAAACCATTTTTGGATAAAAAAAATCACAACAACATCGTCATTTCGAGCTTGTCGAGAAATCTATTAATAACCGCAAATCTACCTTATGTGAAAAATGAAGATTGGATAAATATGAGTTCAGATACAAAATTTGAACCAAAAATGGCACTTTTCTGAGGTGAAAAAACCGGATTTGAGGTTTATGAGAGATTTTTTAGACAAGTTCTAAAATTTAGACAAATTTATGATAATAAAATTTTCATAATGTGTGAAATTTGATTTGACCAAAAAGAAGTTGCCCAAAAATTCCTTACAAAACTAGGTTTTAATTTTTCGTTTTTCCCCGACCTAATGTGAATTGAGAGGTTTATAAAAATAAGTTTATAATTATGAATTTTAATTTAAATCTAAAAAAATTCTCACAAAATAGTGAAATAATTATCAGTTCTTTAATTTTTTCAAAATTAAAGAACTTTCTCACTCTAAAAAACAAACCTGAACTTTTCCCCTACATTTCATCTATCAAAAACAATAATTGAATAGTATTTATCAAGACATCCAAACCAATTGTAAATACTGAGCTTAAACTATTTTACGAGGAAATAGTTGAACTTATAAAAGAAGCTTTTGCTACTTTTTGAATTGAATATAAAGAAGTGAAGGTGATGTTTAAGTAGAAACTTATCTATTTAAATATGTAATAGATAATTGTAATACTGTAGCAAAAGAAACCCATAATAAATACGGTATTTGAATATATGCTATCCATCGAGCATATGGATAAATTGCAATAATTGCCCAAATTAAAGTAAAGAGAACAAATAGAATATCAATTGCTGATAGTATATTATTTTTTAGACCAAATTGTAATGGCGTAAAAGAAATATTAAAAATTATATTTAGAATAAATGGAAGTAAAGTTAAAAATGGAATTTGCTTTTTAATAAACATCCAAAATACCTTACTAAAAGATATTATGATTAAAATATATAAAAAACTCCAAACTGGTCAAAATACCCATGAAGGCGGTGACCGAGTAGGTTTAATTAATTTTAAATACCAACTTTCTGTATTCATAAAATATTTTTAATTCCTGATTTGCTTTTCTCTCAAAAACGAATAAATTAATCCCATTATATGGATTACATAAAAATAATCAAAAAATTATGCAAAATCTTAGACTAATATTTATCTCATTTCTTCTTTTCCTTTCTTCATGCTCTAATGAATATATCGCTTTTCATAGTCAAAATAATGCTTATTTGGAGAGTAAAATTAGTGCTTCAAAGCAGGTTGAAGTATATGATATTTCAAAAATTTGAGAGAGGAATGTGGAGTTGTTTTCACTTCCTGATAAGACCTGAATTGATAAAATAGTTAATTTTATAGATAATGCTAAAAAAAGAATTTATTTGGAGGTTTATATTTTGACGGAAAAAAGGATAATTGAGACTTTGGTAAGAGCAAAAGGCAGATGAATTGATGTGAGAATAATTCTTGAGAAAAATGTATTTTGATCTCCGAAGATCAACTTCCAGGCGATGCAAACTTTATTAAATGCTTGAATTTTGGCAATTTATGCAAGCGAAAATAATTATGTTTTCACTCATTCAAAATTTTTTATAATTGATGATTTTTTCTTGGTTTCCACTGGGAATATGAGCCATTCTACATTTACTGTTAATAAGGAATTTTTTGTGAAATCAAGCAATATTTCTGATTTGAAAAATCTTGAGAAGATTTTTGAAGATGATTTTAATCATAAAAAATCAATAATTTGTGAGCTTAATTTGATTAGTTCTCCTAATTGTTCTCGTGAAATGATAAGTAATTTATTAAAATCAGCAAAATCTTCAATTTATATTTATGCTCAGGAAATAAGTGATGAAGAGATTTTATCTGTTTTAAAAGAAAAGAAGGCAAAAAACTTAGATATAAAATTAATTATTTGAGATAAAAATAAAATAAAAAGAAATTCCCAGATTTCTCTGGATTTAAAAAATATGGGAATTGAAGTTATTTCTCCAAAAAAACCTTATATTCATGCAAAAACAATTCTTGTTGATGAAGAATATATTTATATTTGAAGTGTGAATTTCACCACTAATTCTTTTGATAACAATAGGGAAGTTGGAGTTATTTTTCATAATGCGAAAACTTGATGAGAAATAAAAAAAGAGTTTTTAAAAGACTTTTCAAATTTACAATAAAACATATTAGTATATAATGGAGAAAATATAGTATTAACTTTTTAAAAAGTGAGAAAAATAATTTATTTTGTCCTAGTTGGATTGTTTTCTTTAAGTCTAATTTTCCTGACTTTATACACAAAAGAAGATAAAATTTTAAATGAGAAACAAGTTAAAGATTTCTTAAGTGAAGATGAGGTTCTTTATAAAATATCAAAAGACTGAGATAAATATGGCTTTAATGAGGTAAAACCAGCAGAGGTAAGTGGCTGACATTTTTTTCAAAAATTATCTCCAATTGACGGAATTTATTATTTTTCTAAAGAAAAAGATGCTCTTAAAATAAGCGAAGGCAGTGGCTCTAAGGCTACCATTACCCTTTGAGAGGGAATTTTTATTTTTTCTCTAAATGATATATTTCACAACTACGAAATAAACTCAGATTTCTTAAAAATTAAACAAGCTCAAAAATGATTATTTGTCGTAAATAATATAAAGGGTGACTATAAAGTTTATTCTTATAATGCCATTATAGACACTTTTTTATTAAATGAAAAAAACAAGGAAATTACAAGTTTTCAGTTATTTCCATCACTTCTTTTTGTGTATAATCCAGAATATAATGAGCAAGTAAAAAATGCAGATTTGCTCAGAATTTCCACCATTGATAAAATTTATTATTTTGATGCAAAAAATGAAAATAAAAGGCTTTTAATAAGTGGAGATATAGAAAAAGAATCAAAAGAACTTTTTAAAATTTTTAATTCAGACTTAGAAAAAAAATTTAAAATGTATAAGAATTTATCTACTTCAATTATTTGAGGGGCAAAAAGACCAAATATTAATTGAGCTAGTTTAGCCGAAAATTACCCATTTTTATTTCTAAATGATACAAAAAAAGACATTATTTTAAAAAATGATTTATCCCAAAATGCTCTGGATTTTGTGAGTTCGACTAATTCAAAAGATGATAATTTTTATAGTAAAAATAAAGCTAATATAAAAAATTCACTAGATGAAATGAAACAAAACGAAGCCACTTATAATGATTGAATTAAGATTTTAAAAAATTATTATTACTTGTCTTATTATTCTACAATTTTCCAAAATAATGACAATATTTTAATTAAGGACAAAAACAATTTCCCAAAACTTTTAAATGAAATCCTGAATTTATGACAAGCTGATAATTATGTGACATTATCTGATATTTATTTGGCTTATAGTTTTTATTGACTTAGCTTTAGTTCGCTGAATTCTTACATCGATTTATATTTGTGAAATTTAATTAATTCAAAATCTATTCCAAAAGATAAATTCTGATGATTTTCGTTTTTCTTAAGAGAATATTTGATTAGTAATATTGACTCCTCGTCAAATTCGCTAAATATCTTGAAATATATGTTTGATTTATCTGAAAAATACTATGCTAATTTCAAGTGAACTCCTGACCAGAAAATTAATTTATTATCAAATACTTTCTATAATTACAGAAAAATAATTTCAAAGCTAAACATAATTGTAGTTGAATCTTTTTTCATAAAAAAAGACAAATGATATGTGCTAAAAGACGAGTTTTGATGAGAAAACTCAGTGCAATTACCAGCCGGCATTTTGGATAATTTAGAATTTATTTACAAGGTTTGAGTATCGAATTTAACCTCAAAAAAAGATTTTTATTATAAAGCGCTGTGAACGGCTGCTTCATCTAATATTATTGAATATTATAGTTCTTTATCAAAAAGTTATGACAGCTTAAAATTCAAAATAGATATATTTAAAGACTATAATTCCTACATTCTAAGACTTAATTTAAATAAAGAAAACAAAGATTTGAAATGACTTGATTATAGTAATTCAGACAATCAATTAAGCGTTTCTGCGATAAGGGATTATATGAGTCAATTTAATCAGGTTGATATAGGCTCCCTAAATGTTTTAAATAACTCTTCTCTAAACAAGGATTGATATTATAATATTTCAATAATTATTTCACAATTTCAATTCAATTTTAAGCTTAATCCAAACTGAAATACGGTTTATGATTTAGTTTATAAGGATTCAAACTGAAATACCATAGATAAATTCAAAAAATTACCAGTTCCTCTTGATGAAAAAGAAGAGGCAATGGCTGATTTGTATTCGTCAGCAGAAACTCCTACAGATAAGGATAAATATGATTTTAAAAATATTTTCTACAACTTATATGTTAATCCAGACTCAAATTCAAATATTGCTGACAGTTGAAATCCAATCGCTCAAACTCAGACTGATGATACTCCAGTTGCAATAAAATTATTTATTCAAAGAGAATTAATTGGTAAAGATTTTAAATATATTTCTAATTTCTTACCAATTAAATTTAGCAATATTAAGGTAACAATCGAGTGATGAAATTATATAATTAATTTGCTTAATGTGGATAAATCTTTTAATTCCTTAAATAATAGTTTTAGTGCCTTAATTAATTCAAACTATGACATAAAAACACATTCATTCACTAATATGACCTTAAAAATAAAAGATGAAAATGGGGTTGGAGATAATATTTCCTATAAATTTGATGCTCTAGATATTTCTATTGTACCAAGCAATATTGAAGTTAGAAGTCTCTCAAATAAGCTAAAAGATTTATGATTTTATTTAGATACAATTTCAAGTAATTATACTTCATGAGCTCAAATTTTAAAAATAGACTTGAATTTAAAAAAAGTTTTCATAGACTCTCAGAGTTTTAGTGTTAATTTTAATTAATTTATGAAAAGAAAAATAGTTGCAATAATTGTAGTAATTTGATTAATAGCTTCAGTAATAGTATCATTTTTGCCTATTATTACAGATAGCGGAATTTAATTCATACCTTAAATATAAAATATGTTTGATAGAATTTCAAGACTTTTTTTGATACTGCTTCCATTTAATGTAATATTGTCAGTTTTTTTTCAGTTCAAATTATGACTAGGTTTCGTGTCTTTGTACAAGGAAATTATAGTGATAATTCTTTTTTGAATACTTGTTTTTGAACACTACAAAATTAAAAAAATACCTAGTTTCGATTTTATAGATTACTCGATTTTTTGATATATTGTGTATTTAACTATAATTTCACTAGTTCATTTCTCTTGATTTAAAGCCCTAATTTATGGAGCTAGATATGATTTTTTATTTTTAATAGTGTTTCTTCTATTCAGACATTCTCGTTTTTTACTTTCTGAAAAATTATCTTATTACATTAAATTATTTCTGATTTCTTGAGGTTGGGCAATATTAATTTGAATGTTGGTTAGATTTGTTTTATGAGAAAATATACTTGTTTATCTCTGATTTTCACCAAACATAAGCTCATGGAGTTTAGGTCAAAGTACACCAATTTATCACTGAATAGAATGAGCAAGTGTCCGCAGATTTCAATGAATTTTTGATGGACCAAATCAAGCGGCATTTTTCATAATTTTATATATTTGACTTCTAGTTCACTTTCTAAAACAAAAAAAGGATTATGCACTGCATCTTTTTATATGAGTTTTTGTACTTTTAGGATTACTTTTTTTAACTTATTCTAGAAGTTCTTTACTTTGAATTTTTGGGGCTACAGCTTTTTTATTCCTTCTAAATTTCAAGAAAGTTTTCAAAAAATATAAAAGTGAACTTGTCGTTTTCTCTATTTTAATAGTCTTTGTCGGATGATTTTTCTACCTCAGATATTGAAATAATATTACCGATATAGTGCTCAGAGCTTGATCTTCAAAATGACATTCAGAGAGAATGATAGTTTGAGTAAAAGAATTTGTGAAAAAACCTCTTTGAGCCGGATTATCTTCAAGTTGACCAGCTTATAGAATGACTCATGATACTACAAATATTGACGAGAAATTTTTCATCCCAGAAAGCTGGTTTATTCAGCAATTAGTTGAGGGATGAGTTTTTGGTTTCTTACTTTTTGTCTTTATAATGTTTTCAATTTTCCTCAAACTATACAAATTCTCTATTCCAATTACAGCCTCATTTATCGCAGTTATGATTATGAATTTATTCTTGCACACTTTTGAAGCGACTTATATAGCAGTCGCTTTATTTGCAATTCTTGGAATAATATTGTCTTCGGAGAAATTTAAAACTAAACAATAATTTATGAAAGTAGCAGTTATTCATGAGATGTTAATTAAGCTTGGATGAGCCGAAAATGTTGTTGATGATATTTTGTCACTATATCCAGAAGCTGATTTATTTACTCTAATTTATAATGAAGATAAAGTTAAAAAACTTTTTCCAGCCTCAAGAATTAAAAAAGTTCCATCACTTACTCAATTTATTTACAAACTTACAAAAAATCAAAGATTTTGTTTGCCTTTTATGGCTCGTGCTATCGAAAGTCTTGATTTAAGCCAGTATGATCTTGTAATTTCTTCATCTAGCGGATTTGCACATGGTGCCATTACTAAGCCAGAAACTCTTTTTGTAGTTTATTATCATTCTCCAGCTAGATACCTCTGGGATTGGACTTTTGAGGGAAGAAAGGATATGAACTATTCAACATTTTTCAAAAAAATAATTTTAGTATTTCTCGGATATATTTTTCATAATTTACGCATTTGGGACTATATGGCAAGCCAAAGACACGACACCGCTATCGCTGCATCAAAGCAAATCCAGCTTAGAATTAGTAAATATTACAAAAGACCATCAGAAGTTATTTATCCATCAGTCTATACCGACGAATTTGAGATTTGAGAAAAATTATTAAAGGACCGTCATTATTATGTAATTACTTCAGCATTAACCGAATTTAAGCGCGTTGATATTTTGGTAAATGCTTTTAATGTACTCGGATATAGATTAATTATTATCTGAAATTGAGCTCAGGAAACTTATCTAAAAAGCATTGCAAAAGAAAATATAGAATTTGTCTGATATAGACATACTTTTGAAATTAATGAATATTATAAAAATGCAAGATGATTTATTTTGCCCGGTAGAGAAGATTTTTGAATTGCACCAATTGAGGCAATGGCATCAGGAATTCCAGTTTTCTGACTAGATGAAGGTTGACTAACTGAAACTTCAATCGCCTGACTATCTTGAGAATTTTTTCATGACAGAGAATGACTCGATTTTATCGAGAAATTTGAACAATTTCATTCAAATATTGAATCTGGAAAATATGACAGAATTAAAATTAGAAATCACGCCCTAAAATTTAACAAAGACAGATTTTTACAAGAATTTCAGGATTTGGTGGACAAAAAATTGAGAGGATAAATAAAAAATGATTGCTCCTATTTCACAAATTTATACAAATTTATAAAATAAACTTGCCAAATTTGTATAAATTCATAAAATAGAGAGAAATATATTATTTAATATGACAATATGTGGATAGAAAGAAGTATTAAACAGGTAATTACAGAACATATTATTCCTGGAAAAGTCTTAGTTTTATATTGACCGAGACAAATATGAAAGACCTCACTTATAAAAAATATACTTGATGCAAATTTTAAAAATGAGAAAATACTTTCTGTGTCATGAGAAGATAAAAATATAGCTCAAGCATTTTCAAGTCAGTCAATTACAACCCTAGGAAATACTATAAAATGATATTCTCTTGTATTTATAGATGAGGCTCAAAAAATAGAAAATATTTGATTGAATTTGAAAATCATTGTAGATCATTTTCCTGATATAAAAATTATAGCAACGGGCTCATCTTCTTTTCATTTAAGAAATGCTTTTTGAGAACCTCTTGTTGGACGTAAATTTACATATAAACTTTTTCCTATTGCTGAAATGGAGCTCAGAGAAAAATATAATATATTTGAACTTATGTGAGATTTGGAAGAAAGGCTTATATATGGGTCTTATCCTGAGATTTTTAGAGAAAATATTACAAATGATGAAAAAAAGACATATCTTTGAGATATTGTTGAAAATTATCTTTATAAGGATGTACTCGAACTTGACGAACTTCGTCATAGAAAAAAAATAATAGATTTATTATCGCTTATTGCTTTTCAAATTGGAAAAGAAGTTTCGCTTTCTGAATTAGGAAGATCATTAGAATTATCTACTGCCACCGTAGATAAATATTTATATTATTTAGAAGAATCTTTTGTCATCTATAGACTTAGATGATTTTCTCGTAATTTAAGAAAAGAAATAACAAAAACTTGTAGATATTATTTTTATGATAATTGAGTTCGTAATGCAATAATTCAAAATTTTAATACCATTTCTATTCGTAATGATATATGAATGTTATGGGAAAATTTTCTTGTTATGGAAAGACTTAAAAAACAACAATATTCTGGTAAAATGTTCTCAAATAATTATTTTTGGAGAACTCATGATCAAAAAGAAATAGATTGGATAGAAGATTATGACTGAAAACTGCATGCTTATGAGTTTAAATGGTGAGATAAATTAGTTAAAGTTCCAAAGAGTTTTATAGAAGCTTATCCTGATAGTAGCTTTGAAGTCATAAATAAAAATAATTTTTTAGACTTTGTTTTATAAAAAATTAAATTTTTAGTTGATTTTTTGGCTTAATTATATAAATTGATAGTATATTTAATTTATAACTATTTCACGTATGAATTTTGAAATAGATACAAAAGCCTTAAAAGAGGGAATAGATGTGGTAAATCACGCCAGCGTCGGAGCCTCTATGACTCCCATTCTTGAAAATATTATGATAAATGCCGGATACAAAAAAGTTGTTCTTACAGCAAATAATTTGGAAATGGCAATAGAATATATGATTTCAGATTGAGTTGATGTAAAAAGTGAGGGAAGTTTTACGGTTTCTTCAAGATTTATCTCATCTTTTATAACTCTAGTTTCTGAGGAAAAAATAAATATTTCACTTCTCCCAAATTCTAGTTTATCGCTAATTACTCCAGCGTCTGATACAAAAATTAAATGAATAGAAGCTTCAAAATTCCCTTTAATCCCATCTTTTAAGCAAGATTATTCATTTACAATGACAGCACTAGAACTTAAAAAAGCTATAGATAAGACAATTTTCTCGACTGCTGAGGGAAATATTAGACCAACTCTCGCTTGAATTTATCTTTCTATCACAGAAGAAGAAATAATTTTTGCATCAACAGATAGTTTTAGACTGAGTGAATACAAGACAAAAAACAAATCAAATATTACAAAACCAATCTCAATAATTATTCCGTCAAAAACTGCACTAGAATTATCAAGAATTTTACCAGAAAATTGAGGAGTTGAGCTTTTAATTAGCGAAAATCAAATACTGTTTGTATTCTGAAATATTAAATTATTTTCAAGATTATTAAATGGACATTTCCCAGATTATAGAACTTTTTTTCCAAAATCATACTCGACAAAATGAGTTATCCAAAGACACGATTTAATCCAAGCACTAAAGCGTATTAATCTTATTTCAAAAGAGAATAATTTTAATACAAGAATGGCTTTTAATTCTGATTTTTGAATAGAATTATCTACAGGAGATACAGAAATTTGAGCTTGAAAAATTAGTCTTCCAGCCTCAGTTGAGGGAGAAAATTCTATAATTTGACTGAATTCAACTTATCTAATCGAAGCCCTAAATGTTATAAAAGACGACTATGTATCACTCGATTTCGAGACAAGCCTCTCACCAATTATGCTCCGCGGAATCACCGAAAAAGAAAGCGAATTCGAATACAAACACATTATAATGCCACTTAAAATTTAAGTATATTAAATAACATAAAGTTGTCATTCCGGAAAATTTTGAATAAAATTTGTCCGGAATCTTCCTTATATTTTCATGTAATATATTGTAGATTCCTGCCTCCGCAGGAATGACAGAGGAGGTAGGAACGATAGATAACTGCATAATTCATAATTTAAATATATGCAACAAAAATTAAATAGTCTAAAACTGGAGGTTTTGGAGAAAATAAAATCACTAAAAAATGAAAACGATGTTATCAATTATCGTAATGCGATAGTTGGTAAAAGCGGGAGTTTGACTGAAATTCTTAAGTGAATTAAGGATTTGTCTGTGGAGGAAAAACAAACAATTGGAAAGCTTAGTAATGATATTAAGGTGGCTATCCTAGAGGCTTTTGAGATGAGATTAAAAGAAATTAAAAAAGTAGAAGTTGAGGCAAAACTTGCTAATGAATTTTTTGATGTAACTGCTCCGGCTTCTACTGATACCAAAACTCATCTTCATCCAATAACTGCAGTATTAAGACAAGTTGAAGATACTTTCAAGAGAATGGGTTTTGATATTTTTGAGTCAAACGAAGTAACTACAGAATTTTTTAATTTTGATTCTCTAAATATTCCAGCGACTCATCCAGCTCGTGATATGCAAGATACTTTTTGGCTTGAATGAACTGGAAATGTGCTTGCAACTCAAACTTCTTCAATGCAAAATATTATTATGAAATCCGAGAAATTACCAATTAAAGCCCTAATTCCAGGACGCGTTTTTAGAAATGAAGATATTGATGCGACTCATGATAATACTTTTTATCAAGTTGAATGAATGGTAATTGACAAAAATATCAGTCTTGCAAATCTTAAATATACAATAAAAACTATGCTTTCAGATTTATTTGAAAGTGAAGTAACACTAAGACTTAGACCGGGATATTTTCCTTTTGTAGAACCAGGAGTAGAGGTTGATTTTTCTTGTCCATTCTGCAATGGTACTGATACTTGTAGAGTATGTAAATGAAGCGGTTGGATAGAATTTATGTGAGCCGGACTTATCCACCCAAATGTATTAAGTCAAGGAGGAATTGACCCAGAAATTTACTCAGGATTTGCCTTTGGTTTCTGACTAAATAGACTCGCAATGATAAAATACTCAATCCCAGATATCCGCTACTTCCAACACCCAAATCTAGCATTTTTAAAACAGTTTTAGAAAATCTTTTGCTTTTTTCAAAAAATCTATAAAATAAGCACACCTTTTTGGGAGATAATTAAATTTATCGCTCGAACCAATATTTTTTAAAATAATTTTTTATGCAAAAAAGAGGAAAGAAATATAGACAAGCAATTACCTTAATTGAAAAGGATAAAGCTTATAGTATTGATGAGGCTGTTGAGCTTCTAGAGAGAACTAATACAGTAAAATTTGACCCTACTGTTGAAATACATTTTAATCTTGGAATAGATCCAAAATATAGTGATCAAATGATTAGATCGACTGTTACTCTACCAAATGGTTCTGGGAAATCAGTTAGAATTTGAGCTTTTGATGATAGTGGAAATGAAAAATCACTAATTGCTGCTGGAGCATCTGTTGCTGGTTGAGAAGATTTACTTGATATAGTGGCTTCTGGTAAAATAGAATTTGATGTTGCTATTGCTACTCCTGCAATGATGAGAAAAATGTGAAAAGTTGCAAAAGTACTATGACCAAAAGGTCTTATGCCAAATCCAAAAGCAGGAACTGTTTGAGATGACTTACTTGCAATAATTAAGGAATTAATAGCTTGAAAATTTGAATTTAAAAACGATAAACAAGGAAATGTTCATTCAATTATCTGAAAATTATCATTTTGAAGTGATAAATTAAAAGAAAATTTAGTTCATTTTATCAAAACTCTTAAGGATGTAAAGCCAACTTGAATAAAATGAAATTTCGTAAATTCAGTTTATGTGTGTAATGCAATGTGACCTGGAATAAAATTAGACGTTAAATAATTTAAAAAATTAAACCCAAATAAATCCGAATGTAAATCCGGATTTATTTTTTGTTTTGACAAAATGATTTTTCTGATATAATGACCAAACCCCTAAAATTTTTTTCAAACAAAAACAAACAACAAAAACAAAAAGAGGTGAAACAAAATGAAGAAGGCAGTAGTTCTCGTAAATCTTTTAAGCAGTTTGATTTTTGTGTTATTTGTGCCCAGTTCGGGCAATAGTAACCAGGAGGCAAAAGATGCTTATGACGAGAAACTAACAAAAACAGAAATTTTAGTCAAAACTGAGGAAAATAGCAAGCTCGCTAATCTCTATATTGAATCAGATTTTCAAAAAGTTTATTACACATATTTTCCTTCGTTACAAAACCAAGACAAAAACCAAAACCAAGAGGAAGAGGATGATATTTATGAACGCTCAAAAATAAAAACTTTTCTTAAAAAAAAGGAGGTCAAGAAATCTGAATTTTATGGGGATTTAATCTGTAACCACTTTGATGATTGGAATGAGAGAAAACTTTTTGCTTCGATTTTGATTACTGAATCTCGCGGTAAAGCTGGAGCAGTAAGTGAAAAAGGAGCTACGGGGCCATGGCAAGTTATGCCATTTTGGAAAAAAGTTCTCAAAATCCCAGGATCTTTACATAATCCAGAGGTTAACCTAAAGTACGCAAAAAAAGTTCTCAAAATTCATACCGAAGAAGCAAACGGTGAATTATGGGGACACAAAGGAGGACTTTATCGTTATTCTGGAAAATCCAAGATTTACGCAAAAAAAATAAGCAAACTTATGAATGAAATTGAAAAAGTCTAACAGCTTTTGTCGGTTTTGACCTAAGTTTGTAAATATACAAAAAGAGCCCGCCGGGGCTCTTTTAATTTGTCACTTTTAATATTATCACTCCCATATCACATTCTGTCATTCCCACACATTTTGTCATTTCGAACCCCCA
>AMFJ01008488.1_pt1 | contig 27551 bp, 27 predicted proteins | sample 427208 | NCBI WGS metagenome assembly AMFJ01 (sample SAMN02954298, study PRJNA114691) | groundwater metagenome | biome: aquatic; feature: subsurface aquifer; material: sediment; isolation source: subsurface aquifer sediment | place: USA: Rifle, CO | collected 2008-08 | reverse complement strand
AACCTGTTTCGGTTGTTTTCTACAGCAGTGATTTGAGCTAAGTTTTGTGTTGCTTGGGCAATTTGCAAGGTCTTGCTCCCCGGAGCTGCACACAAATCTAAAACTTTATCAGTTGGTTTGGGACCCAATGCTTCTACCGGCAACATACTGGATAAGTTTTGAATATATATTTGGCCTGTTTCAAATGCTTTGGTTTCGGAAAGCCTAAGATTTGAGGGAGAGGTTTTTACAATATATGAATTTATCAAGGGTCCTTGTTCAATTTCAAATCCAAGAGAGGTTAGTGTATCTAAAATTTGTTGAGTTTTTTCTACAGTGTCTTTAGCAGGAAAAAGAAGAGTGTTTATTCTAAAGGTAACAGGTTTAGGATTTTCGATGTTTTTTAAAACTTCTCCAAAGTTATTAGGATAGAGAGTTTTTATTTTGTTAACGAATTGTTCTTTCTTTTGGGTAAGTTCCATGGGGTGATTATATAGCAAAAAACAGAAACCCGAGCTAAGCACAAAAAGCACAATGAAAACCTAAAAAAGGTTTTGGCTTTTTATACGGTACTCGGGTTCTAAAGCGGGAGATGGGAATCGAACCCATTACACTGGCATCCCAAATGTCATGCTCTACCGATGAGCTACTCCCGCGCTCTCTTTTCTTGTAAGGTCTGGGCCGTGTAGTACCAAACTCAATGGCCGTTATGGGTTAACCTTTATTAAAAACCGGCCCAGACCTTGCGCGAATAATAATATATAGGAAAACTCGTGTCAACAATAAATATTGGAGCTAAACAGATTAGTATATAAAGTTACTTACCGTGGCAGTTTTTATACTTCTTCCCACTCCCGCAAGGACACGGATCATTCCTACCAACAGCATCTTTAGAAGAAGCCACTGCCTCAACCTTTAACTCACGTCCCGACTGATCCACAACCTTACGTTCACCTTGAGCAAGTTCAGCACCCTCGGTAGACACACCTGTCTCCAATTCACCATGTTTGTATTTAACATCAGTGGCCACTTTTGGATTAGAAATATTTAAATGGGACAAATCCATACTCTCAAGCTTCTCGATTCTTCCTGCTATACCTTTATATATTTTTGCAATTAATACTTCAAAGTTAGTGTGACCCTCACGCTTGTATTCAACCATCGGATCTCGTTGGGCATAACCTCTTAGACCAATACCCTCTCGAAGTTGATCCATGTCTACCAAATGCTCCATCCACAAAAGATCAACTACCCCAAGGCTAAGACTGGATAATACGTTTAACCAAGTTTCTTGACCCATTCGTTCTTCATACTTTTTCCAAATACTTTGATCAAATCCGGTATGTTCAACAAGCTTTTGCAAAAACCACTCCGTATGTTCAGAATTTCCTGAACCCATTTCTAAAACTCTGCGTCTTAGTTTATAAACAACGTCCCTGTGCTCATTAATAACATCGTCCATCTCAACAACTTGTTTACGACGATCAAAGTTAAAGCCTTCCACTTTTTTCTGGGCGTTTTCAATAGCGCGACTCACAATCCCTGCTTCTAATGGCACATTATCTTCCAAACCAAACTTATTCATAATATTTTCTACCTGCGCCCCACCAAAAACCCTCATCAAATCATCCTGCAAAGAAACATAAAACCTGGACGACCCCGGATCCCCCTGTCGCCCAGATCTTCCTCTTAACTGATTATCTATTCTGCGTGACTCATGACGCTCCGTTCCAATAACATGTAACCCACCGGCTGTTTTTACCTCTTCTTGCTCAACAGGATTGGCAGGGTCCCCTCCAAGCACAATATCAACGCCTCTACCTGCCATATTAGTAGACACAGTCACAGCACCCTTTCGCCCCGCTTGAGCAATAATCAAAGCCTCCTTCTCATGGTTTTTTGCATTCAAAATCTCATGAGGAACATTACGGCGTCTTAACAATTCATGTAGTAACTGGCTTTTATCAACAGAAGTCGTACCAACCAAAACAGGTTGACCGTTTGCATGTCTTTCAACAATTTCATCAGCCACCGCTCTAAACTTGGCCGCCTCATTTTTATAAATAACATCGTTGTTATCTTTTCTAACCATTTTTCTATGAGTTGGAATTTCCACCACTTCCAGTTTATATATTTTAAAAAACTCCTCAGCCTCCGTTGCAGCAGTACCGGTCATACCCGCAAGTTTTTTATACATTCTAAAATAGTTTTGATATGAAATTTCAGCCAAAGTTTTAGACTCCTGTTGAATCTCAACATTTTCTTTAGCTTCAATAGCTTGGTGTAATCCATTTGAATAACGGTTATTTGGCAAAAGTCTTCCTGTAAACTGATCCACAATAACCACCTTGCCATCCTTAACCACATAATCAGTATCTTTTTGATACAAAGTTCTGGCGGTTAATGCCTGCTCAATTAAATGCACCATTTCAAAATCCTGTTCGTATAAATTGCCAATGTTTAACAATTTTTCTACACGTCTAACACCAAGGTCGGTAAGAGTCGAGCTTCTAAATTTTTCATCCACATCGTAGTCTTGATCCTTAGCTAAAGTTTTAACAATAGAGGAGGCTTGCAAATATCTTTGTGTTGGCATTGCGGCAGAAGTAGAAATAATAAGAGGAGTTCGAGCCACATCTATTAATATAGAGTCGACTTCATCAACAATAGCAAAGTTATGAACCCCCCACTCACCATTTGGATTGGTTTGAACCATTTCTTCCAAACTACGAGCCATGTTATCCCTAAGATAATCAAACCCAAACTCATGATTGGTACCATAGACCACATCACATTTATAAACTTCTTGTTTAGAAGAGGGTTTAAGGTGAATGGCATACTCGTCGTTAAACTCAGCGCTTTGATACGCCTTATCGTAAATATAACCATTCTCAGACATAATGACTCCAACCGAAATTCCTGCATAATCATATACAGGCCCCATCCAACCCGCGCCATGTCTTGAAAGATAATCATTTGGTGTTACAAGATGCACGCCTCTTCCGGTTAATGCATTTAAATATATAGGAAGAGTTGCAGTTTGAGTTTTACCCTCACCTGTTTTTTGTTCAGAAATTTTACCTTGATGTAAAACAATACCTGCCATTAATTGTTCATCAAAATGACGTTTACCTAAAACCCTTTTTGCTGTTTCGCGAACAAGAGCAAAGGCCTCGGGCAAAATTTTGTCCAAATACTTTTTTTGCTCATCTTCATCCAGCTTTTTAAGCTCGGCTTTCCAGTATGTAGTTTTTGCTTTTAGCTGATCTTCGGATAACTTAACAATTTCACTTTCACAAGCGTTGATCTTTTCAACCAACGGCATTAGCTTTTTTATTTGTTTATCGTTTGAATCAAAAAGTGATTTTAAAAACATAGCGAGCTGATTATAACACCGTAGTGTAAAAAGAAATTAACAAAAATATCGCTAACAGTACGCGATAAATAATAAAGACTTTAAAAGAATTAGTTTTTACAAAACCCAGCAAAAACTTGATTGCAAATAACCCGCTAACAAACCCAGAAATAAACCCCGCAACAATAGCCATAGGCGGTAAAGCTTCCATCTTGTCAAAAGAAAACACTAACTGAGAAAGACCTGCTACTAATACAATAGGTATAGATAGCAAAAAAGAAAACTTAACCGCACTTTGTCTATCTAAACCAAAAAACAAACCTCCGCTTATTGTTGAGCCCGATCTACTAATACCAGGTAGCAGAGCAATGCTTTGAAATAACCCTATAAAAAAACCTTTCTTTGGAGAAACTTGCTCAGCTAACTGAGAATTTTTATGAACCAAAGCAAACCTTTCAGCGATATAAATTAAAACGCTCCCTAGAATTAAAAAGACAGCAACCCAAACCATACTCCTAAAAATATTTTCAATAAAATCTCCCGCCAAAAATCCAAGCACTCCCGCAGGAATACAACCAACAACAATTGCTAGTCCCGTTAATGACTTTGGTGAATAATTCTTAAACCTAAAGTTATTTTTAACTAAATCCCCAACTAAAGCCCTAGCAAGTTCAACTAAGTCTTTGTAAAAAAACACTATGAGAGAGGTAGCAGTTGCCAGATGCAAAGTGGTATCAAATACCAAAGGTGGTAGAGGCCATTTTAATAACAAGGGAAAAATAATTAAATGTCCAGTTGATGAAACGGGTAAGAATTCTGTAAGACCTTGAACAATCCCCAAAACTACAGCCTGAAAAATAGACATCTATGCTCTCCCATATATAAGGATATTGTCTGAGTTTGTCTTACCCGCAACAGTAGTCGTATTAACATCAGTAAAAAACTCACTCAAATCCTTAACAAATAAATCAACATCGTATTGGTGAGATTGCAAATAGATTCTATTAAAAACTGCTAAACCCCCAGGATGAAGAATCTTTTTAATTGACGCAAAAAAATTCCCGGACTTTCCAAGATCGGGATATTTTGATCCACAATAAATATCAATCACAACCGCATCAAAACTTTGAATTGTTAAATCAAATTTCTCAGGCTCAACCACTACTCTAAAAGCATCATCATTAATAACTCTATGATTGGGAATTTGATCTAAGTTAAAAAACTCTTTGGCAGTATCAATCATCACCGGATCAATTTCAACACTAATAATTTCAACTCCTGGAAATGATTTGGAGATTAAATTTTGCATCGCCCCACCACCCAAACCAAAGACTAAAACCTTTCTCAAATTGGGCTCTTGTTGTTTTAGCACCTGAACCATCCTGCCAAAAACCATTTTTTCAGCCACCGGAGAATCCCAGTTAACTGATTGGACTGTACCATCAGCTATAAGTTTTGTGGTTTTACCCGACTGCCAGATTTCGATATTACCGTTAAATTTGGAGGGAACAATGTGAATAAGCTTTGGCAGTTTGATATTGTCAAATATACTCATGTTAATTTAGTCTTTTACCTTCTTGGTAATTTTCTTAATGTTCATGTACTTTTGTAAAACTTCCGGTACCAAAATAGTACCATCCTCTTGCTGGTAGTTTTCAATGATACATGCCAACAACCTTGGACTTGCAGCAACGGTATTATTTAAGGTGTATACGTATTTTACCGTCCCATCTTTGGCTTTGTATTTAATGTTCAATCTCCTAGCCTGAAAATCCAAAAAGTAGCTATCAGAATGAGTTTCTCTATATTTATTTTGACCCGGAAAGTACGACTCTATATCATATTTTTTACGCTGTCCTGCCCCCATATCACCACTACACATTAGTACCACTTGATAAGCAATCCCTAAACTTTTTAGTAACTCCTCGGCATTACCAAGCATTTTTTCATGCCATGCTATAGATAACTTTTCATCTGCGGGAAGAAGTACAACCTGTTCAACTTTATCTATTTGATGAACTCTAAACACACCTTTAGTGTCTTTACCGTAAGATCCGATTTCACGTCTAAACCCAGGACTTCGGCCAACAAATTTTATAGGAAGATCGTCCTCGTTTAAGACTTCGCCTGCATAATATGCAGTTAAAGGAACTTCAGCAGTACCTATTAAAGCCATATCATCTTGGGTTTTATAGTGATCCTCATCCCCCCATGGAAAATATCCGGTACCCGTAAAAAACTCAGGCTTAACCATTGCCGGAACGCTCATTAGTTCAAAACCTTTTTCTACCATAAAATCAATAGCGTACTTTAACAGGGCTTGTTCAAGCATAGCTCCGTCACCTTTTAAGTAATAGCCTCTAAATCCCGCAACTTTTGCACCACGCTCGGTGTCAATAATGCCAAGTTCTGTTCCTAAATCCAGGTGTTCTTTGGGAGTAAAAGAAAACTCTGCGGGGATACCTTCTTTGCGAACTACAACATTTCCTTCATCGTTTTCTCCAACAGGTACATCTTCCGCAGGAGGGTTTGGAACCCACAGCAACATCTCATCAATCTTTGTTTTAAGGTCTTTAAGATGAGTTTCCATGTCAGCAAGTTCTGTTTTTACACCAGTTGCTTCTTTAATCAGCTTTTCTCGTTCAGCTCCTTCTACTTTGGAAATATCTTCGGATAACTTGTTTCTTAAGCTACGGTGAATCTCAACTTTACGTAATAAATCTAAATACTTGGCATCAAGCTCAAGTAATTTATCTATATCAATAGTTTTTGAGAGTTGTTTATCGATAACACCTTTTTTCACAACTTCAGGATTTTCTCGAATATACTTAATATCAAGCATAAAGGTATGATAATGGATTTTGTTGCTTTTGCAATACATTATGCTAGAATCTTGAACACCTTACTGGTATACTAGCCAGTAATCGCATAGTATTAATGTTGCATGAGTTCGACTAAAGAAATAATAGCTAAAGATGGAGTCGTAAAAGAGTCCCTTATGGGAGGAATGTTTAAGGTTGCTTTAGATAACGAGGAAACTATTGCATTGGCGGCTCTTTCTGGTAAAATGCGAAAGTTTAAGATAAGAATACTTCCGGGTGATAGAGTAAAGGTAGAATTCTCTCCCCACGATCTGACTCGCGGAAGAATCTCTTACAGATATAGATAAAAGGAATAAATAATGAAAGTAAGATCATCTGTAAAGTTAATATGCAGAGAATGTAAAATTGTCAGAAGAGAAGGCGTTGTGAGGGTAATTTGTAAAAGAAATCCCAAGCACAAACAAAGACAAGGTTAAAAAAATATGGCTAGATTTGCAGGAACAGAAATACCAAACGATAAAAGAATTGAAGTAGGCTTAACCTATATTTACGGCATTGGTCCCACCCTTGCAAAAAAGATTTTAGCTGCAACAAAAATAAACATAGACACAAGAGTTAAAGATTTAACCGAAACCGATTTTGCAGCCATCAGAACTCAAATTGCTGAACTTGGCATACCAACTGAAGGCGAGCTTAGAAGAGTAGTTTCACAAAACATTAGAAGACTAATTGAAATTGGTTCATACAGAGGAAAAAGACACAAAGCAGGACTTCCCGTAAGAGGTCAAAGAACAAGATCCAATGCTAGAACCAGAAAAGGTAAGAAAAAGACTGTAGGAGGAATGAAGAAAAAATTAGCAAAGAAATAGCGAGTAATATTGTATGGTCACTACAAAAACTACAAAAAAGAATAAAGTAAAAACAATACCTGCAACAGGAAGAGTTTACATTTCAGCCGGATTTAATAACACAATTATTACAATCACTGATCCTGAAGGCAACGCATTATTTGCAGGAAGCTCAGGTAAATCGGGCTTTAAGGGCTCCAGAAAATCAACTCCATACGCCGCAACTAAAGCCGCAGAAGAAGTTGCTAAAAACGCATACGAAAAAGGCATGAAAGAAGTAGCAGTATTTGTAAAAGGACCTGGAATGGGTAGAATTTCTTCCATCAAAGCACTAAAAGGCGCAGGACTTAACGTAACCGCAATCACCGATCAAACCCCTATTCCACATAACGGTTGTCGCCCCAAGAAAAGGAGAAGAATCTAATGGCTAGATACAAAGACGCAAAATGCAGACTATGCAGAAGAGAAGGCGTTAAGCTTTATCTTAAAGGTACCAAATGTGAAAGTGAAAAATGCACCTTAAATAAACGCTCTCAAGCTCCCGGCCAACACGGTACTTCCAGAAGAAGACTCTCGGGCTATGGAGAACAATTGAGAGAAAAGCAAAAAGCAAAAAGAATTTACGGCGTTTTAGAGAAACAATTTAAGAAATATGTAAACAAAGCTCTAAAAGCAAAAGGCGTTACGGGCGAGGTATTAATGCAAGAGCTTGAAACCAGACTAGATAATATGGTATACAGATCAGGCTTTGCTACATCAAGACCTCAAGCAAGACAACTAATAAGATCCGGAGTTTTTGAAGTAAATGATAAAAAGCAAACCATTCCTTCCGCTCAGCTTAGACTAAACGACATCATTAAGCCGCTTAGTTTTGATAAAGTACATTTGAGAGAAGGCTTTATTATGCCCGAGTGGCTTGAAGCTAACGTAAAAGAAAAACAAGTAAAGCTTGTCAGGCTTCCATCCATAGAAGAGTCAGCTGAAAATATTAAGGTTCAGTTAATTATTGAGTATTACTCAAGATAAGGAGTTTTTAAAATGCAAGTTAACGCGTCAGATTTAAAAATTAGCATAGCTTCGGAAAAAGGTAATACCGGAGTTTTCGTATTTGAACCTCTCCCAACAGGTTTTGGACACACCATGGGAAATTCTTTAAAGAGAATTTTGTTAACCTCTCTTGAAGGATCTGCCATTACCCAAGTCAAAATTGCAGGAGCGGATCACCAATTTACCACCGTATCAGGTGTAAAAGAAGATATTGTTGAAATTACACTTAACCTTAAGAAAGTAAGATTTCTTAATCACTCACAAAATCCGGTAGCCGCAGCAATTAACAAAAAAGGTCCGGGAAGTGTTACTGCAGGTGACATTGAAGTATCCTCAGAAGTTGAAGTGTTAAACAAAGACTTAGTACTTTGCACACTTAACGACAAAAACGCTACCTTTAAGGCCGATATCGTCATTGAAAAAGGTACAGGTTACTCACCAATGGAAGAAAGACAAACTTCCAAAATTGGAGTAATCGTTTTGGACGCTTCATACTCTCCAATTATTACCGCTCATTACGAAGTAGAACCTACCAGATTTGGTAAGATGACTAACCTAGATAAAATAACCTTAACCGTAGAAACTGACGGAAGCACCACCGCAAAAGATGCGGTCATTAAATCAGGTGAAATCTTAAAGAATTTTTATGCAAGAGTGAACGTTTGGGAAGATGAGATTGTAGAAACAGACGAAGAAGAACAAAGCAAAACAGCTTCTCCAAAAGTAAAAGCCGGAGAATCAACTGCGGTGGAAGAATTGCCTCTTCCAACAAGAACCGTTAACGCTTTAAAGAAACAAGGAATCGACACTTTAGAGGAGTTAGCCGGTAAGTCAGACGAGGAATTATCCGATATCAAAAACCTTGGTGAAAAATCAGTACTTGAAATCAAGAAATTACTTAAGAAAGAGGGTTTAAGAGCTTAAGTTATTAAGTTTGAAACTTGACCTATGCTACACAGAGTTAAAGAGAAAAAACTAGGCAGGGACGCGGCTCATAGAAAGGCTTTAATTAAAAACCTTTCTACCTCCATTATTGAATACAAACAAGTGGTTACAACCTTAGCAAAAGCCAAGTATGCCAGACCTTTTGTAGAAAAACTTGTTACCAAAGCTAAGCAAAACAAAAACCTAAAAGGACAAAAATTTGCTGAAGCCAGACTCACTACTGAAAAAGCAGTCAGAGCCTTGTTTGACGAGATAGTACCTCAATTTGAAACCAGAGTTGGCGGTTACACCAGAATAGTTAAACTACCACAAAGAGGCGGGGATACAGCAAAAATGGCCAGATTTGAATTTGTGATAGATAAACCAAAGAAGACTGTTGCTAAAAAAGCCAAAGAAGAGGTTAAGGAAACTAATAAAACTGAGGAAAAAGAGGTAAAGGAATAATAAATGAAAAAAACATTTGCACCAAATCCTGAAAAAGTTATTAAAAAATGGCATTTTATCAATGCTGAAGGTGAAATTTTGGGCAAAGTAGCTGTGAATGTTGCCAAAAAACTAATGGGCAAAGAAAAAGCAGTATTTACTCCTAACGAAGAACTTGGTGATAAAGTTGTAGTTACCAATGTTGAAAAGATAGCAGTAACAGGCAATAAAGATGAGAAAAAAGTATATCACCACTATACAGGCTTTCCGGGCGGACTTAGAACAGAAACCCTTGGACACATGCGTAAAAGAAAACCAACCGAGATTTTAAGACTCGCCGTAACCAACATGTTACCAAGAAATAAACTTAGAAAATTGAGAATGGCTAATTTATACATTTATGCAGGAGCAGAGCATCCCCATAAAGCTCAGGAAACAAAGAAGTAATTACTTCGTAAACAATATATGGCTAAAACAATCGAAAAACAAAAAGAAAATTTTATAACAGCAACCGGAAGAAGAAAAACCGCAGTTGCCAGAGTATTTTTTAAATTGGAAAAAGGTGATTTCACAATCAACGATCAAAATGTTTCCACCTACTTTAGCAATGAAATAGACACATTAAACTGGTTAAAACCATTTCACGCAGTTGGTGTATCTCACCCATCTGCACAATATAGCGGAACAATAAAAGTACAAGGGTCCGGCAAATCAGCTCAAATGGGTGCAGTAATCCACGCAATATCAAGAGCTTTGGCCAAAACAAACGAAGAATTTGCAAAAATACTTAGAAAACAAGGGCTTTTGACCAGAGATCCAAGAATGGTAGAAAGAAAGAAATACTTCTTGAGAAAAGCAAGGAAAGCTCCTCAATACTCAAAGCGTTAAGCCCCCAGATCGGCCGAAATATTTTCGAGCAGTTTCTTGATCTCTTTTATTTGTTCCATCAACACATACTTCTTTTCTCGTTTGAGTAGAAATAACGGAGAGTCAAATTCCAAAGACATAGTTTCTAACACTTTTAGTGAAGGAATAGATCTGCCTTTTTCATAGGCAGAAATCGTCTTACCGGACAATCCAAGCTTTTTTCCAAACCTATCTTGTGACATGTTTTTTGAGAGTCGAAGTCTTTTTATTTTTGTAGATAAGTCTGTATTCATACGGCAGAGAAGAATATTCTAATGTACGTAGATATTAATATCTATACATTCATATTGCAATAACCTATATTAGTTTTATGAATGACTTACGAGTTTGCGATCTTCCCACATCCGAAAAACCAAGAGAACGCTTGATAAATTACGGTATATCTACCCTATCTAATACAGAACTTTTGGCAATTATTTTAAGATCGGGTGGTACAAAAAATTCTGTGATAGACCTAGCCGGCCAGATCTTTTCCAAGTACAACGGGTTTAACGGCTTACTTAATTTAGATGTTAAAGAACTTACTCAGTTTAAAAACATAGGTGTAGCAAAGGCTTCTTCCATAAAAGCGGCTTGCGAAATTGCTCTTCGTATTAGTAAGGAGGCAAAAATAGTTGATGGAAAAGAATCTGTATTAATTATAAAAGCGCAGGATGTTTTTGACTTGGTATGTAAGGACTTTTACGGCAAAGAAAAAGAATATTTGTATGTAGTTACACTTGACTCAAGAAACAACTTTATATCCAAAGATATAGTTTCAATAGGAACCGTAAACGAAACCGTGGTTTCGCCAAGAGAAGTTTTTAAGCTTGCTTTTCAAAAAAACGCGGTATCGGTTGTACTTACACACAATCACCCAACAGGAGACCCAACTCCAAGTCTTCAGGATATAAAAATCACAGAACGTGTTGCCAAAGCGGGGGCTGATCTTGGCATAGCATTAATGGACCACGTTATTATTGCAAACGACAAGTTTGTAAGCATAAAGTCATTGAATTTATTTGACCCTATAAGTTTTAGTTAGCATTTTTCTGTAGATATTTACCGGAAGGAGGTGATTATATGAAAAAGAAACACGTTTTACTTGCCGTAGCGTGCGGACTTTTAGTCTTTTTACCCTTACTGGGAGTGACATACGCAGCATTCACCGACAAGGGTACGTTAGCAGGATCAACCTTTAACGTAGGTAGTGGGGATCTAAAGATACTAAACAATCCCGCTCTTGGCATTGAACTCTCAAACTTAGTAGACGAAAAACCTGGTCCCACTTTTAGTAACATTAACCCCAATTGGCACCAAGATTATGGGTTAAAATTGTATAACAACGCCAGCTCCCCACTTGGGATTTTTTCTAACGCCAATTATGCAACAGCTAATGATCCCGATGAATTGAGATCAATAATATATGTAGAGATTTTTGTTTGGACAGACGCAAATTCTGATGGGATCATCCAAGAAAGTGAAATAGGAGCATCAAAAGGCAACAAGACAATTACTAAGTGGAAGACTGAAGGCATCGACCTTGGAACAATAGGCACAGGCGAGTTAAAAAGCTATGTATTAAGGTTTTACACTTTGGCAAGCTTTCCGGACAGTAAGCAAGGCAAGAGCGGTATCTTCGATTTTGAATTTAACGCAATAGGGCAGTAACCGTCACACCCGCCAAGTAAATCAACCCTTGGCGGGTTTTTAAGGTTTATTGGGGTTTGTGTTGTATCAAAGCGTTTTTTTCGCTATCCTTAGTGCATGCCGATCCTGCTCAGATACGTAATCGATTTTATTAAGTGGTTTCTATATCTTTCCCCAAAGAAAATGTTTGTAGTATCACAAAGGGCGGTTTCACTACTAAACAACGAACTTTCTTTAAGTCTAAATTTTAAACTATTATTTACCCCCGTTTTTGGCGACTATACAAGAGCGGGTCGAGTTATAAGCTTTTTCTTTAGATTGTTTGAAATTGTATTTGGAGGACTAGCGATCTTAATCTTATGGCTTCTTACCTTTTTTACACCTATCATTTGGTTCGCCATACCCCTTGCAGGATACATATATATAAAGCTATGGATTTTACCAATAATATTTTTGGTATTTATTGTAAAAACGGTTTTATCCAGAAACACTCCTGAAAAAAGACTTACTAAAGTCAATGAAAATACTGCTACAAAAGCAATGAGACCAAGAACGCTTGCTTTTTATAACAATTTTAGGAAAAAAGGTTTGTCTGCCTTAACAAACCTAAAATACGACCCACAGATTTTATATGTGTTAAGAAAAACCGAACTTCCCTGGGAGCTAATAGAAAAACTCACCCACTCTCCCGACTTTAACAAAGATCAAATACTTGCCGCATCTTATAAAAATGCTTTGGAACACAAAACCAGATACTTGGAAATGGAAGATCTTTTTCTTGCCATACTTTCAAATATTTCCAAAATCGATACTCTCCTTTCAACCTATAAATCAAACATAGCAACGGTTAGTCAAACCGTAAAATGGATAGTAGACGAGAGGGAAAAGTTAAGTAAACTATTTTTTTGGCAGGATGACTATACCCTTTCTATAATGGGAGGAATTGGCAAAGGCATGACCGGAAGGGTTACTCCCCTTTTAGATTCAGTATCAGAAGACTTCACTAAAAAAGCTCAAAAGGGATGGATCAAAGATATTGTTGGGCGTAAAGCCGAAATTGCAAGACTAGCTGAAATACTTAGTGGTACAAATAAAAACGTATTAATAATTGGCGAACCGGGAAGCGGTAAAACCTCAATTGTTAAAGGTCTGGCCTTTAATATCGTAAGAGGCATTGATTTTGGGGATTTAAAGTATAAACGAATCGTAAGACTGGAAACAGGTGGATTAATAGCAGGCGCAAAAAGCCCGGGCGAAATTGCCGACAAGATTAATAAAATCATGGAGGAGGTAGAAAAATCAGGAGATATAGTACTTTTTATTGACGAAATTCACACCTTAATAGCAGGTAGTAATGATGAAAATGGGGATGGATCAAATATCTTTTCTCTACTCCAGCCGCATTTAGAAGGCACAAAAGTCCAGTTTATTGGCGCTACAAATATAGAAAATTATCGTAAACATATAGAACCCAACGGCTCTTTTGCCAGAATGTTTGAGATTATGGAGTTACCTCAAGCCTCAAAAGACGACACCTTAGAAATTTTAAAGTTTACTGCCAAATACTTTGAGCTGGATTACGGAATAACTATCACATATCCCGCCCTCCAGAAAGTTGTGGAACTTTCTGAAAAACTAATACACGAAAGAGTACTACCGGATAAAGCTATTGATGTAATTAACAGAACAGCAACAAGAGTTGCACATTCTACCAAATATCTAACTGTAGAAGAAGTTTCGGTAGAAATATCGTCTTTAACACATGTACCGGTATCCGCGTTATCTGAAGAGGAATCAACAAAATTACTAAACATTGAGCAAGCTCTAAAAAAACGGGTCATTGGCCAAGATGAAGCCCTTGTGCAAGTTGGAGCCGCGCTAAAAAGAGCGCGAGTTGGGATTAGAAATGAAAACAAACCAATTGCCAGCTTTTTGTTTGTTGGAACAACGGGTGTTGGAAAAACTGAAACCGCAAAAGCCTTAGCTAGAGAATATTTTGGTGATGAAAAAACCATGATTAGGCTGGATATGTCTGAATACCAGCAGGCTGACAGCATAGACAGGCTTATTGGATCTCCCGATGCTAAAACAAAAGGTATTTTGACTGAAGCTGTTCGCACAAAACCATTTGCACTACTTTTGCTTGATGAAATAGAAAAAGCTAACTCCAATATTTTATTAACTTTCCTACAGGTATTGGATGACGGAAGACTAACGGATTCGACCGGAAGAGTAATTGATTTTACTAATACAATAATTATTGCCACAAGTAATGTGGGAACAAGAGCTATTCAGGAAATATCTCAAAGGAACGGGCAGTTTAAAGAAATGCAAGATACCGCCATGAAAGAAGTGAGAGAAAAGTTTGCACCTGAGTTTTTAAACAGGTTTAACGGCATAATCGTATTTAAACCGCTGGATATTCCTTCTGCAACAAAGATTGCTGATTTAATGCTAAACAGTGTAAGAAAGATGGCCGAGGCAAAAGGTATAAAAGTAACGTTTAAACCCGAACTAATAAACGAGCTTGTAAACAAAGGCTATAATCCGGAATGGGGAGCAAGACCGCTTGCGAGAGTTATTGAAAACTCTGTTGAAACGTATCTTGCTACAAAGCTTTTAGCAAACGAGATTAAGCAGGGAGATGAGATAGAATTAGGCTTGGAGGTCTTTGCTGAAGCACAAAATTAGGTATAATAACACCCTATGGAAGAAGAATTACTTCAAAGATTAGAAAAACTTAAAAGCTCATTATTTATTGATGACAAAAGGCAGAAATCTGCTGAGCTAAAAGAAAGACTAGCGGATGAAAACACGTGGAAAAATTGGGAGGAAGGACAAAAGGTTTCACAGGATTTAGCAGGACTTCAAAAAGACTTAGAAGATTACGATATGCTTGAGATTTTGGCAGAGGAAGCAGATAAAACTGATTTTGAAAAAGAATTAAAAAAACTGGAACAAAAAACCTTTTTGGGAGGCCCTCATGATAAAAGTAACGCCTTGGTGTCTATTCATGCAGGACAGGGCGGCACAGAGGCTATGGACTGGACTCAAATGTTACTGCGTATGTATGTAATGTATGCAGAACGTAAAGGCTGGAAAACTTATGAAATAAGCAAGACGCCGGGAGAAGAAGCGGGGTTAAAAACTATCACAATTGAAGTAGAGGGTTATTATGCGTATGGTTTTTTAAAAAATGAAGCAGGAGTACACAGACTTGTAAGGCAATCCCCCTTTAACGCTAATGATTTACGCCAAACATCTTTTGCTTTGGTTGAAGTAATTCCGGAGGTAGACGAAACAGTAAACATTGAGATAAAAGATGAAGATATCGAATTTGAAGCTTTTAGATCCGGAGGTCATGGGGGACAAAACGTAAATAAGGTGTCGACTGCCGTAAGAATAAAGCATAAACCTACAGGTATTGTTGTAGAAAACCAAACCGAAAGATTTCAGCTTAAAAACCGAGAAAAAGCTATGCAGGTACTAAAATCAAAATTGTACGCGTTAGAACTTCAAAAACTAGAAGATGAAAAAAGAAAATTAAAAGGTACTTACAAAGCACCGGGATGGGGCAACCAAATTAGAAACTACGTACTTCACCCATATAAATTGGTCAAAGATTTGCGCACGGATTACGAAAGTACACAACCTGAAGCAGTTTTAAACGGGGAGTTAGATGAGCTGATTGACGCGGAAATTAGACTGTAAGCTACTTAAATAACCCCGTAATACTTTCAAACGTCACACCTGTAAAATGCAGAGTAAGTAACACCGCAACACAAAATACTGCAAATATTAAAGTTTTAACCAAATCTTTTTTTATTTCTTTCATTGGTAGAGCGTATTTACTTTCTTTTTGTTTATCGTTTTGCATGTGCATAGGATATCACATTTTTTAGGGTTTTGAAGGTGTTGAGCTGGATGATTCTGAGGACTCCTTCGTTCTACCCATTTCAAGCTTTTGGGATCTGTAAATCACCGTCCTTATCTCATCTGTTTTTTTCTCAAGCTTGTTTACTGCCACAATACTCAAAGTATTTATACCTTCCTTTAACCTTATAGTGACACCAAAATCCCCATTTGGATTGAGTACTACCTTTTGATTGTTAATAAAAACATCACAGTCCAAATCTGTATTTCCAAGCACATCCACAATATCAGAATCCATCATTTGATTATTCTGGGGACTAAAGATCTCAAGCCTGGGATTTCCTGTATAACTATGATACTGATAATACAAATAACCAAAAAACACTAATACAAAGACCCCAAAAATTACACTAAGGATAAACGGAGTAGTTACTACAAGCTTAGCCTTTTCTACAGGTTCAAGCTTAAAAAATCGAGCTTGTTTCTTCTCTCCTTCAAACCTTGGCTCGTATTCTCTTCGCCACAACGCCATAATTTCGTTGATATTAACGTTCAAAAACTCGGAATAAACTTTTAAAAAACCTTTAGCGTGGATTTTACCCTCAAAAACCTCATAGTCATCTTCTTCCAAAGCCTTTAAATACTTGGGATGTATTCTTATAAACTTATGGACATCCTGAAGAGTATATTTTTTTTCTTCTCGGGCTGATTTTAACAACTGCCCAACCGACCTTTGCATGATAGCATTCTAGCACCAAGTTATATATTTTGACTTAATATTCCTGAATGGGGTTTAAATCGGCGTCTTCAATCACATCAGGATACGGATTATCACGTTTTTTCAAAATATCCCTAGGCTTACTACCATTAGCTTGGCTAATAATACCTTTTTCTTCCAACTCATCCAAAATTCTAGCTGCTCTTGCATAACCAATGGATAACCTTCTTTGTAGTAAAGAGGCGGAAGCCTTGCCGGTAGAAGTCACAATCTCTGTAGCTTCATCAAACAGCTCATCCACCGAATCCCCTCCCGCAGAAACACTCTTTTCACTTCTCTCAACACGATCAGCCATCTCAAATATTTCAGTTTTATATTCAGGAGCTACACCTTGTTCTTTAAGATAAGACACCACCTGAGCGATCTCTTTATCCGTCACAACAGCTCCCTGAAGTCTAGTGGGTTTTGGAGCATCGGGAGGAACAAAAAGCATATCACCCTTACCCAATAACTTTTCTGCGCCGGGCTGGTCAATAATGACGCGAGAATCAATCTGACTTGCCACATTAAACGCCACACGAGACGGAATATTAGCCTTAATTAACCCCGTAATAATATTTGTAGAAGGTCTTTGAACCGATAATACCAAATGAATACCGGTAGCTCTAGCAAGCTGGGCAACACGAATAATGCTCTTTTCTATAGCCGCGGGATCAACAATCATAATTTCCGCAAGCTCATCTACAACCAACACAATATAAGGCAAAGCTTGAAACCCCGATTTCTCGTTATAAGCTTCAATATTTCTAGCCTTTGCGCTTTCAAACAGTTTATAGCGTCTTTCCATCTCTGCTACAGCCCATTTAAACGCGGAAGGAGCCTTTTCCACATCAGTTATAACAGGAGTCAGCAAATGTGGAATATCGTTGTAGTGTACAAGCTCTGTTCTCTTTGGGTCTATTAAAATTAACTTTACCTCTTGGGGGCTAGCCCTATATATCAAAGAAAAAATTAGAGAATGCAAAAAGACAGATTTACCTGAACCGGTCGCACCTGCTACTAGTAGGTGTGGCATCTTGCCGATATCATAAACCACTGTTTGCCCCGCAACATCTTTACCCATAACAATACCAAGTTTTGATTTTAGAGCCTTCATAGGATCAGAGGTTAACAAAGATTTAAAGTGTACAGGAACACGAGTATTATTGGGAACTTCAACCCCAATCAAATTTTTACCGGGAATAGGGGCTTCAATTCTTACAGAACCTGTTGGAGAAGACATAGCCAAAGCTAAATCATATTGCAACGCCACAATCTTAGAAATTTTTGTTCCTGTAGCAGTCTCCAAGGCATACTGAGTAACTGATGGGCCATACTTAATATCCGCCACCTCAACATCAATCCCAAAGGATTTGAGTGTAGATTTAATGATTTTTGCTCTCTCGTTAACGTTACCTCGATCTACCGGCAAATCCTGCGCATCGGTTAACAAATCAAGAGGAGGGTTCTCCCAAACCTTGTCACTGTAAGGCAAATTAGGAACAAGCGAGCTAACATCTCCGGTACTTTTTCTTCTTGCTCCCTCAGCAACACCCTCAAACTGGGGCTCAGACATTGATGGGATTATCTCGATAGAAGGCTCAGGAGGTTCGTTTTGAGCCGATGAAAATTCAGGAACAGCAACGCTCTTCTCCTCATCCTCAGAATCATTTTTAGAAGACATGCCTGTAGTAACTGTAATTTTATCGTCTGACTTTGTTTTTTTAGGAAGTTTCATACCTTTTACAGCTCCTAACGCTTTTACGAACCATTCGGACATTTGGTCTAGTGAAACGTCAATAATAAGTATAACCGAAATCGCAAGCCCAGCCACCAAAATTATAACCGCACCGTACTTACTAACAGAATCGCGTAAAAATCCCCACAAGCCCTCCCCAAAGTCCCCACCCCTAGATAATGCCGAAAAAACCAATAACAATCCAATTAACCCAATTAGTACTCGTGGACTTTTATATTTAAATTTTAGAGGTTTAATAAGCAAAAGTGCCAAAAGTAAAAAGATAAAAGGAATTAAAATTGATGCAAATCCAAAAGACCCTTTTAGAAAATCCTGAATTTGACGATTTATCTCATAAGTGTCAGCAAAAAAGGAAATGAGGCTTAGGCCGGATAATAAAAACAAAGCTACAACAGTAAAGGACTTTACAGTTCCCGGTTTAATAATCCGATTTAATTTAAATTTCTTTTTTCGTCCGCGAGGCATTGTGGTTATAATATCAAAGTTTTAGACATTTATCGAATGTACAATAACCATTGGTTTTCTGCCTGTTTCTTTAAACAAAAATCTGCTCACTTCTTTTTCAATCTTAAATTTTAGCGACCCCCAATCATCACTTTTCTCAGAATTCTTTGTCAGAAGATTGTTAATTAGCGTTTTTGCGTGCCCGACTAACTCCCGAGCTTCTTTGACGTAAATAAACCCACGAGTCACAATTTCAATCTTTCCGTAACTACCGGTACTCCCATTCTCATCAAGAGAACGCGCCACGATTATTACAAAAACACCATCCTGAGATAAAACCTTTCGATCCTCAATCACAATCGGGCTAACACCAATACCATCAAAATATAAATCCTGAACCTCAATCTTTTTACCTTTTTTAGCATAACCATTGCTAAACTCCACTACCTCACCAGCTTGAAGTTCAAAGACTTTATCGCGTTCAACCCCACTTTCACAAATCATATTGGCGTAGGCATGCATCTGAATTGGTGTACCTCCGTTTGGAACATAGTATTTGGGCTTTACTGTCATAGCAATTTTAAACAAGTCGTCTCGGTGACCGTGACCCGATACATGCAAATTATCAAAATTAGTGTGATCAATTACCTCAGCGCCGCTTAGCACTAAATTTGAGCTAACATCTTCTACATCAATATCAACACCGGGAGGATTAGGTTCAGCTGAAAATATTACAATGGCACCTTTTTCAATAATGACATCTCTGTGCTCTCCTCGACTTAGTCTATCCAAAGCCGAACCCTTTTGTCCAAAACAACCTGCTATTAAGTACACCAATGTGTCGGGGGTGTATTCAAAAGATTTTTTTAAATCAACAAAAGCGTTATCAGGAAAAGGTAAATATCCTAAACTCCTGGCGATTTTCACCGAAGAATCAATGGACCTTCCCATAGGTACAACCCGTCTTCCTGCTTTTATCGCGGCATCAGTTATTTGATACATACGGGATATGTTTGAAGAAATAGTTGTAATAAACAGTTGCTGAGTTGGGTATTTTGCAAATAACTGAGGAAAGGTATCATTTAGCGTTTTTTCAGAAGGAATAGAGCCTTTACTGCGCGAACCCAAGCTATCGGAAGCCAAACACAACACTCCATTTTTGCTGATATCGGCTAATTGTTCCAAACTCATTGGGGGATCCAAAATTGGAGAAGGATCTATCTTATAATCTGCCATGTGAATTATACGGCCTTCGGGAGTATCAATAACAATACCCAAAGATCCCGGAACAGAGTGATTAACGTTAAAAGCCGAGACTTTAAACACCCCAAGATCCGCAACACCGGTTGTAGCATCAAGCAAATGATATTTTACAGTGTCCTTAATACCTTTAAACTGTTTTTCCTCTAATTCGTTTTGAATATATGCTTGTGTAAGCTTGTTTGCATAAATAGGCAGGTTTAGTTCTTTTAACAAATGCGGAACCGCCCCAAAGTGATCGGCATGAGCGTGGGTAATAATAAGTCCTCGCACTTTGTGCGAATTTTCCAACAAATACCTCATGTCGGGAATAATGAAATCTACCCCAATATCATCTGTTCCGGGAAATCCAATACCATAATCTACAGCAATGATATCGTTACCATATTCATAAACTGTTAGGTTTTTGGTAACCCCATCTCCGACAGCAATAAGCTTTAACACAGGTTTGTCACTTTTTTCATTACTTACTGTATTCACAAAATCTTTCTTCTCTTTCTTTTCTTTTTTTACATTAAAAAACTGCATAATTTTACTTTCTATCTAAAAACCCAAAGCTGTTTGACCATCATTTGATGGAACAGGCATGGTGTTTGCTCCTTTTACTAATTTTAACTTAACATCATTAAGTATACTTGGAATTTTCATAAAGTCCTCCGTTAATACTTTGGCCATGGTTGGATTGCGTAACGCCGCGGCAGGGTGATACACAGGATAAACAAAATACTCCCCAACATTTATTAACTGCCCATGATCTCTGGTAATTTTTCCTTCTTCATAAAAATAATTCATAGAAAAACGGCCCAGGGTAACCACAAGTTTTGGTTTGATAGTCTTTAATTGAAGAGTCAAATAACCCTCACATGCGGCTAGCTCATCGGGCAAAGGGTCTCGGTTTTCAGGCGGACGGTGTTTAATAATATTCCCAATCCATACATCTTTGCGTTCATAACCAATCTTTTTAAGCAAAGCCTCCAATAGCATCCCCGCTCTTCCTACAAAAGGCCTGCCTGTAGCGTCTTCAGTAGCCCCCGGAGCCTCGCCAACAAATACCAGCTCTGTATCAATACTTCCCTCTCCAGGAACAGCGTTTTTTGCCAGCTTATACAACCTACACTTTTGGCAATTTTTCACATTCTTTTCTATTTGCTCGATATATGCTTTTTTATCCATAAATTGTTGGGAAAATAGTCATAACCGTTACTTGGGCAGATAGTACTTAAGATTATCCTGTGTAATAGCTACAGAAGTACTCTTTCCGGTAACAATCTCAAGTGCAACCTTTCTGCAAATACTTTCCAAAGTTCTGCCTAAGCTTCTAATACCGGAATCATAGCCAAATGGGCGCACAATATTTGGCCAAAGATTTGGATCAATCTTAAGCTCCCCTTCTTTAAGCCCCGTCTTTTCAAAAATCTTAGGCATAAGGTAATCGCGAGCAATCACTAATTTTTCATTATCGGTGTAGGAAGGCATTTTTATTAACTCCATACGATCCATAAGAGGGGTCGAAATTGTACCGGTGTTATTAGCTGAACAAATAAACAACACATCAGATAAGTCGTATGGATAATCAATATAGTGATCTCTAAAAGTTGGGTTTTGATTTGGATCCAGTATTTCAAGTAGAGTTGCCATAATATCGGATCGTAAACCGGTTTCACCTGAAGCTTTTTCAATTTCATCCAACAAAATTACCGGGTTTTTTACCTGGGTTTTCATTAAAGCTTTAATAATCTGTCCGGGCTCAGCCTCAGGAAATACTTTGCTACGACCTCTAAGCTCCAAAACGGAACCAATTGCGCCGATAGAAATACGCATGAACTTTCTATTTAGTGCTTCTGCAATAGAAATTGCTAAAGTGGTCTTACCTACACCTTGAAGCCCAACAAGCAATAAAATTGGTGATTTTGCTATAGCGTTAGAACCACGTTGTTTAAGCAACAACATTGTTGCCAAATACTCCATCATTCTTTCTTTTACATACTCCATCCCAAAGTGATTTTTATCTAATATCGCCTTAGCCTCAGTTAAATCAAGCTTATCCTCGGTTTTTGCAACCCAAGGAATGGTTGTAACAACATCAATATAACGGGACATTGTGTCAAACTCCTGTGCATAATGCCCAAGCGTTGCCATCATATTCAAACGCTGAAGCATTTGGTTAAGTTTGCCTTCCAAATCCTCAGGCAGGCCTTTAGTATTTTTCACCTTGTCAGAAAGAGCCGTAAGTTCCTTAAACAGGTATTCTTCTTTTGGATTTTGTGAATTTTTTACATCTGCCATATATTGTTATTTTTCCACTACAATTAATTCATTGTATCCCGACTTAAGAATTTCTTCTAGCAGGATTTTTAGCTTATCGCTTGGAATGTTTTTGATAATTAGAGAAATCACTTCTTTGCTTGGAACTTCTTTAAATAAAACTATAATCTTTCCTTCTTTGGGCAATTTTGCTTTAGCTGAAGCAAAAAATGGTGCTGCTTCAATACTTGGAGCCATGCCTTTAGCGGCATCCTCTACCAAAGGAAATATTTTTTCACTTGTCGCAATAACCAGTTTATCTTGAATTATCTTTAATTTTACTTCTGATACAGAAGATTCCTTAACTTCATCTTCAACTACGGCAACGCTTTTTGGTGTCAAAATAGCCCCACCTTCCCAGTTGTTATCAATTTTTATACCAAAGAGTGCAAAGCTACCGTTTAATAACATTTCGGATTTTTCTACCATTAATTTATACTTCTCCAAATCCTCCAATAAATAGTCTGCAAAAAAGACGTAATCACCTGATTCAACGTAAAACTCACTATCTCTTGGAACATATGCAGATAGATTATCTTGATAAAACGCACCAGACCTTGCACCAATATCTAGTACCACCAAGTTATCATCCTTTTTTTCATTTTTTGTGTCTGATAGTGGGGAGTTAGTTGCGATGGAAGATTGATATAAAAAGTTTTTAAGTTTTGGAATAACCACTATCGCAACCCCTATGATTAATACAATAGAAAACAGGGTTATGAATAAGCTTTTGTCTATTTCGGGGTGAAACAGATTATCTTTGATAAACCCCCAAACCTTTAAACCAAAGCCGTAAATAGCCTTGGTTCTGGAAGGTACAAATGTTTCCTTAACTGTAATCAAAGGGTGTTTTATTAGCGATTGCTCCAAACTTTCACCGCAAGAAGAACAAAAGTAGTTTTCCTGATCAGTTAATGACCTTTTACATTTTGGGCAGAGTCTTTGGGACATTGTTACTATTTTAGCACCTATCTACCTAAGATTAATCAATACCTAGGTCTTCGGCTTCTTCCGTTGTCAGGTCTGTCATTTCTATTAAAGCGACCGCCGCTTCTTTCGGAAGTTTGAGGAGCATTAGGATCTAAAGCCTTTTTGGAAAGACTAATTTTACCATCTCTACCAACTTCCAAAACCTTAACTTTAACTGTATCACCAACATTAACAACATCTTCTACTCTGGAGACATACTCACCCGAAAGCTCACTAATGTGCAGTAAACCTTGCTTACCGGGTAATATTTCAACAAAGGCGCCAAAATCGACAACCTCTTTAACAATTCCATCGTAAATTTCTCCGGCTTTAACATCTTTAACTAAAGCATCAACTATCTCTAAAGCCTTTTTAGCACTTGCCTCATCTACAGACGAAGCGGTTACTGTACCGTCCTCATCAATAGAAAGTTCTGCACCGGTTTTTTCCTGTATATCCTTAATTGTTCTTCCACCACTACCAATTACAAGCCCGATCTTATCTACCTCAATAGTTGTAGTAAAAGATTTTGGAGCATATTGTGATACTTTGGCTCTTGGAGTAGTCATAACTTTTTCCATTTCGTCCAAAACGTGCATTCTGCCTTCTTTAGACTGTTCCATTATCTTTGGCATAAGTGAAAACGGAATACCTTTTGCCTTGATATCAGCTTGAATAGCTGTAACACCTCTTCGAGTTCCGGTCATCTTAAAGTCCATAAATCCAAAGGCATCTTCCATGTAAGCAAGATCTGTCATCAAACATGATTTGGTCATATCGTCGTTAACAATTAAGCCCACGCCAACTCCTGCCACCATTTCTTTTATAGGAACTCCTGCATCCATTAGGGCCATAGTTGATCCGCAGGCAGAAGCCATTGAGCTGGAACCACTGGAAGCCAATGTTTCTGACATCAAAATAATGGTATAAGGAAAGTCTTTTTGAGCCGGAATGACAGGTATTAAAGCTTTTTCAGCAAGCATTCCATGCCCTATTTCACGTGAGCCCGGAGCACCCATTCTACCTGTTTCACCAACCGAAAAAGGTGGAAAGTTGTAATAGTGCATATATCGTTTTGTGCTTTCACCATACATGTTTTGCACTAGTAACTCCAAAGAAGGTGAGCCAAGTGTAGCAACTGTTAATACCTGGGTTACTCCTCTTGTGAACAAAGCACTGCCGTGGGTTCTAGGTAAAACACCAACTTCCGCTGTGATTTGTCTGACTTCGGTAATAGCGCGACCATCGGGTCTTTTGCCTTCTTCCAAAATCATATGTTGTAAAGCGTGTTTCTGAACCTCATAAGAAGCACGAACCATATCAGCTCTTTTGTATTTACCTTCAAACTTGATAAAAACCTCTTCCATCATTAGGTCTTGTTCTTCCTTTAACTTTGTTTTATCAAAGCCAAGAGAAAACATTTCTTTTACTTTTTGAGAAGTGGCTTCAGTAATATCTCTTACCAAACCTTCATCAAGTTTCTTGGAAACGTAAATATACTTATGAGCTTCGGGATTAACTTCTTTTGCAAAGTCGTTAATGAAGTCGATAAGTGGTTTGGTTTTTTCTCTTGCAAACTCCATTGCGCCTAAGATCTTTTCCTCGGGCAAAATAGAAGCTTCGGCTTCAACAGCTAAAAATCTTTGCTCATCACCAACATATGAAACAATCATATCCAGTTCTGATTTTTTCTCACGATCCTCTTTGGAAGGATTCATTCTATAGTCGTTATCAAAAAAACCAACTCTCGCACTGACCATCGGACCTTCCCAAGGAATGTCAGACGCATGCAAACAAGCCGAGGTCGCGATCATGCTTAAAAACTCCGGGTCAGAAGTGTCATCAAGGGACAACACAGTTGCCACAACTTGAACTTCATCCATAAAGTCGCTTGCAAAAAGCGGCCTTATAGCGTGATCGATGAGTCTTTTTATAACTACAGCTTCATCAGTAGGTCTACCATCTCTTTTTACAAAACGGGATGTTTTTATAGAGCCACTCGCGTAAAGTTTTTCTTCGTAAATAACCGTTAATGGGAAAAAGTCTATATCCGGATTGGCAACACCCGATACAGCTGTTACTAAAACTACAGTATCACCATAGGTTGCTTTAACCGACATATTAGCAAGCATAGCTAACTTACCGGTTTCCAAAATCAATTTTTTACCGTTAAATTCGATTTCTTTTCGTACAATTTTATTCATTTTTATTTTTGATAGTGCGTAAGGGGACTAAGAGATGCAATACTGAGCACAATCGTTTTGAATGCGCAATATTTCATGCCTTAATCCCTGTCCGTCTATTCACCTTTCAATAATACAATTAATTAATCACTTAGAAAGCTCAAGTTTCTCGAGAACTCCTTGATATCTTTCTTCGTCCTTACCTTTAAGATAAGATAAAAGTCTTCTTCTCTTATTAACCATTTGAAGGAGACCTCTTCTTGAATGGTTATCTTTTTTATGGAGTTTTAGATGACCTGTTAGCTTAACTATCTTTTCAGACAACAAAGCTACCTGCACTTCTGGAGAACCGGTATCGGTTTCATGAAGTCGGTTGCCTTTGATTATTTGAGTCTTTTTTTCTTTTATTAACGCCATAAACTAAAGTATATTAACAAAATCATTAACTTTTATCAACCTTTTGCTCGTTATAGGTTATACCGCTTAACAATGCCTTGGCTGATTTTACATTGTGACTAAGACCCCACTCCATAGCATTTTTGTAAACTATTAAACTTAAAGTATCGGAAGAGGTGTCAACCACGTTTAAATTACCGAATTTTGCGTTCTTGGAGGTGTGATCAATATTTAAGATTTTGGCCATCCTAATCTCCGAATTAAGAGAGTTGTATACATGACCAAAGTCATCAAAATCTAAAATCCCGATTGTAATAACTACATCAAAATCAAATCCGCCTAAGGTTGCTTTTACTTTAGACAAATCAAAGTCTTTTTCTACCGGGCTCAATTTTAAAGTTAAAATATCATTATCGGTTGAATAATGTACGTTAGCAGCGGGAGTGTTTGAGTAATCTATTGTTATATACAATTCACGCTCACTCACGTTGGAAGTAATTTCTTCTTTTTTGATTAAATCCACACAACCATCGGGAGTTTTACCTGGGTAAATAAAAGACACTGCTTTTTCTTTTTCGATAAGCATGTGATATAAACCAACACCTGCACAAAATGCGTTAACACCTGCAACTTTGGAGGGAATAATTGCAATATGTTTTGCCCCTTCAATAAGTTCTTTTATTTTTTGATTGTAGTTTGTTTCAAGTAATTCCATAGTGTGTTTTTATGACCCAATAAGGGTTTCTCGTTGTAACTGAAGGATTTTACTATAAAGAACCTATAGTGTCAATGGTGGGATTTTGGTAAAAAACTGCGATCTAACAACGTACCTACAACAAAATAGCCCTTTTATGGCATAAATTAGCGAACTTCGATCCACATACCCTCTTTTATAGCATCAAACTGGGGTTTTAGCATGACACCGCACTCATTATCCTTACCAACTAAGGTAACTTCCTCACTTCCTTTTTTAAGGGTTTTGATTGTACCTATAAACAAAGGCTCATCCTCTTTTTGAACATCCGCAGGGTTTTTATCAAAAATAGACACTCTTACACCCTCTTTTAACGCTCCGGCAATAACCTTGGAGCCAATGACCATATCTCCAGATTGAAGCTTGAAAATCTTGATTACTTGCGCCCTACCCTTGATTTTTGACTCTGCATCAAAAGCTTTGCCTTCCAAAAAATCTTTTACCTCAGCAATAAGATCGTATATTGTTCTATAGCTTTTAACAGGTACCTTAACGCTTTCAGCAAGATCAGCAACCATAGGAGGAACTTTTACATCAAACCCAATTACCATACCCTTAGCGCATTGTGCTAGAGATACGTCTGAGTCGGTTATATCCCCCGTTGATGCATGTAAAAACTTGATGGCAAAAGAATTACCTACCGATTCGCTAACCAAATTGGCTAAACCTTGTTTTACAGCTTCTAACGTTCCTTGAGTATCAGCTCTAACCACAACTGCAACCGTTCTTTTGGCGTTTTTACCAATAATTTCTACGCGGTTCTCATCAATAGAAAGTTGGGCAAGTTCGCTTCCTTTTTGTAGCAATAAATCTCCAACATTAGGAAGTCCACAAAAACCCAATATCTCAACAGGTGTCGCGGGTCCCGCTTCGCGCA
>AMFJ01002259.1_pt1 | contig 27588 bp, 31 predicted proteins | sample 427208 | NCBI WGS metagenome assembly AMFJ01 (sample SAMN02954298, study PRJNA114691) | groundwater metagenome | biome: aquatic; feature: subsurface aquifer; material: sediment; isolation source: subsurface aquifer sediment | place: USA: Rifle, CO | collected 2008-08 | reverse complement strand
TCCTGAACCAACAATAACTGCACCTGTATTATTCAGAATCGTATTGGTCGAATGACTGTACCGATTAAAATATTTATTTAACCCCATCTTTTCCCTAGGGAAAGATGGGTTTTTTATTTATATAGAGGAAAGTTGTCACTCCCAAAAATGCATAAAATCGCTCCCTAGAAACGAATCATTTCCCAACATAAACTAAAAAAACACCCATCCATTGAGTGTCCTGTTTTTGTAATTATGCAAGTATAAAAGTTTATCACTCCCGCAAATTTTTTACAAAATGTGGGATTTTATCTTTTGCGGTTCCCGATAAGTCATTCAAAGAAAGCGGTTCTCATTCTAATAAATTAGAATGAAACGACCTAGTTAGGTTTGTTCCTAGTCGGTTTTAAGCGACTAAGTGTACACCAATACTCCCTAGAAAGGAGGTGATTCGTGGGAGGAATTACTATTTACAAGCTAATGCTTGCTGACAATCGTTGAAAACTTTGGTATATTTTTCCTTATATTTTTCATATTCTTTCTTTCCAAAATCCTCATATCTTTCCATATACTTATCAAACTTTTCCTTTGTATAAAAACTGTCGGAAACACAATATTGATTTACATCTGCAGAGCAATCCCTAGATTTGACCGCCTCAGCTTGCACATTTGCTATTTGACTCTTCTGAGATTCAATTGAGCCCTCTGCTTGCGATAACTTCTGAGTCTGCTCGTCAATTGTCGCTTTCTGTTGTTCTATGAGCGTCTGCATTTCCTGCATTTTATTTTCATTGTCTTCCTTGTTTTGGTCTATTTTATCAGCAAGTTCTAAAACTGATTCTTCTGGAGCAAGTCCCAAAATCAAATTTCTAGTTTCCCCGATAGCCATTCCAATAACTGGAGATAAAACAGCTCCGACAACAAAGAATATCACCGAATAGATTATTACTTTTTTCATAAGCAAGTAACTTAAAATGAAGAATTATTAATGGTTTCAGTATAACTCAAACAGCCAAAAAAATCCATCATCATAGCCACGAATCCATATTCATCCCCTTTTCGTGGGCTTGCTTGGCCTCATCATCGCTTAAAATCCCCAGATAATGCCTGCTAGTTGTTTGAATATCAGAATGACCCAATAATACTTGAATATGACCTAGACTGACACCTTTTTTCATTAAAATTGTGGAGAAACTATGACGTATCGTATGGGCGGTGGTACTTTCAGTTAATCCTGCCAATCTGCGATATCTTCTAAAACTTTTCTGAGCATCATTCCTATCCCAGCGATTTGTCTTTCCTTCCGCTACAAAAATAAATTCTCCCTCATAGCCTCTCTTTTTGATATATTCACGAATATACTCTAACGACCATTCGGTAAAATATAGTTTTCTCTGTTTATTGCCCTTGCCGATAATCAATGCTTCTTTTTTCTCCCAGTCTATATCGTTAATTTTTAAGTTTAAAGCCTCTCCTATTCTGCATCCACTTGAAATTAAAACTGAGATAAAAGCCCTGAACCTCAAATCCCTCCCATTTCTTTTGCCAATAGAACTGAAAAAATGCATCAACTCTTCTTCAGTTAGATAATCCACTCTCCGTTTGGGAATTTTAGGTCTTTTTATCTTATCAAAATCCATAACCCGAAGATGCAATTCATTTTGACAGAATCTCAATAATTCTTTGATTACAGATAAATTATGAGCTCTAGTTGTTGGTTTTAATTCTCTTAGCTTATATTCTCTTTTGAGTTTTTCAATACAATCCTCGTTTATTTCTGAAACATTCAAATCGCCAAGAATATTCACAGTCCATTTAATAACCTTCCCATATTCATAAACAGAAGCAGATGCCATCTCTTTTTCTAGTTCACAATAGTTTAGAAATAATTTTCCAGCTTCACTGAGTTTTATTAAGTTTTGTTTTTTAAAAAATAACATTGGATTTTTTATTGTTTTTCCAATGTTACCTTCGTGACAAATTAAGTCAAATTAGTTATCCACTTTCCCTCTTCTTTTAATTTTCTTATTTTTTAAGTTTCCTTTCGCCAGTCTTTTCAAATCTTCCTCTCCCTCAACTCCCCTTAGTCTTCCAGATAAAAACCCTAGCTTGTAAGTAGCACCCTCACTCATAAGTCTCCAGTTAGTATAAGATAAAGTCTTCTTTACTAACATCTGAAAATCCTGAATGCTAACTAGTTTTTCTCTGCCAATTTTATTATCTTGCAAGCTAAAACTAAGAATAACATCTTTCTGAATCTCTGGTTTTTCGAACTCCAAACTAGTAAAGTCAGCTTTTTCGAGAGCAGGATTAAGAAGTGATTGTAGCTCAACAATCGTCAGCTTCTTGATTTTTGAAATTTCATCATATAACTTAGTGTTCGATTTTCTCTCCTTTGCATCATCAGTCAAATCTTTTATTGCTTTCATATGTCCTACTTCAGCTGAATATCTTACGCCATCTTCAGATGATAGACAATATTTCTTGCGATTAGCTTCGAAATTAACATCCACCATATCTTCCTCTTCTTTTCTAGTTAAATCCATTGATTCTGCTTCGCTGTAATCACAATCCAAACAAGTATATATTGTTTCAATAAAATTGCCTTTTCTTTGATGCTCCGATTGTAAGTGTGCACTGCACTTCGGACACAAAATAGGTTTTGCTTCCCATTCTTTTCCGTTTTCCCAATAAGCTCTTCGCTTACTGCATTTTTCGCATTGAAACATAAATACAATTTCATCTTTGTCTTTTGAGTAATTCATTAAGTCTCGAGAGATACATTTCATCTTAGAAGAACTGCACTTGATACAACGCACTCCCTCTGGCTCAATGGCATTTTCCAACTTTTCATCCAAAGCCAAATCTTTCTCCAACCAACCTTGAATAGTTTTTTCTTTATCGCAATACCGCTCACCCTTCATAAAATATATTGCAACTGGAGCAACACATTTATCAAAAAAGTCTTTTTTTATTTTAGCGACAGCCTTATCTTTATGATCTAAAGAAGTAAGACCATTGCTTTTTTCCAGCTCCTGACACTTCTCAATAGTGAATCTATCATAAAGCTCACTGTAATAAATTTGGTCTTTGAGATTTTTCATTGCTAACTTAAAAGATTTTTATATATTTTATAGTCATCATCTGAGAAGCAGACAAAATATACTCTCTCAATTTGATGTTCCTCTTCCTCGAGAAAATCTTTAACAGCCTGAACTGCGATTAACGAGGCTTCATCAATCGGATAGCCATATACTCCAGTAGAAATATTTGGAAAAGAAATTGTCTTTACTCCATTATCAACAGCTAAATATAGGCTCATTGTATAGCAACTTCGGAGCATATCCGCTTCTCTCCCATTTTCATTTCCATAAATAGGTCCCACTGTATGAATAACCCATTTGGCAGGTAGTTTATATCCCTTGGTTATTTTAGCTTCTCCTTCCATACAACCACCAAGAGTTAGGCATTCCTGATATAATTCTTCTCCTGCCACTCGGTGAATCACGCCATCAACACCGCCACCGCCAAGTAACCTGCGATTAGCAGAATTAACGATAGCGTCAACTTCTATTTTTGTTATATCACCTTTTATAGATATGAGTTCTGTTTTCATTTGCTTAATATTACCTTCGTGTGAAGATAAGTCAAATTAAGTTATCTATTTATGCATGTGTATATGGGAAGTGCAAATGCTCTGTGATAATTTTGCAACTCTACAAATTTATAGCAATAAGTATCAATGTCATCCTCATCCAATTTACTTCCAGATTGTTTAATCTTGTTCCTCAACCATTCATCGTCCTTTAGCTTTCTTGAATAGCGACAAACAGTTTTAACGAACACATAAAATCTATCCATATCCAAGGGATGGAAGGATTCTGGATAGTTATTTATCCACACTGTGAAAGCCTGTTCTATAGGATGTTCATTATGTTTTATAGGCATATTTACTCCAATTTCATTAACTCCAATAATCAATCGTGCCGTTTATATCTAGATATTAACGCATACTAGCTTCTATGCGAGTCAATCAAAATTATTTGTTTCTTTTATCCTTCATTTTTAATCAACAACAATATATCTTTTCTTTTTACTGACTCTGGCTTAATTTTGTACACATCACGAATAAATGATATTACTGACATTTGATTATTGTATTTGTGTTTATCATAAATTCTTGTTATATCTTTTTCATTAAGAATATCAAATATTATAATCAGGCTCACTAGAAATTTATCTGCATTGCGAAATGAATCCACATCAAATTTTGCTATTAGCTCTTCTTTTAAAATAAACATTAGATATGAATCACACTTATCGAGAAACAATTTAATTTCTGCCTTTCTTATAATTTCATCCCTCGATTCCAGATTATAATACTTACCTTTAAAATACTTTCCTTCGCCGTATCGAATATGCGGCAATGCTAATAATTCTGCATACAATTTATTTTTTCTTTTCTTTTGATAGTCCATGACATCATACAAAAACTCAACAACCATTTTTGCCGAATTCACTATAAACTTAGCATGATGCTTTAATGGTTTTTCTTCTCTACTATGTCCGTCACTCATTTTATTCCTAATTGATGCAATACCGTTAATTATTGATGCAACACCTGAAGTAATTTGCTTGAAAGAATCATCAATATCCTTTCTAGTAGCTAAATTCAACATAGTTCTCATTTCATTATAATCTTTAACTAAATCACCTTTAGTTTTCAGTTCCTCTCCAGTAATTTGCTTGTAAATATCTTTAGTGATTACATCTTCGACTAAAGAACGTGCATTCGTAATTGCCCCATCATAATCTTTCTCTCTGATTTTCTTATCACACTTATCCAATTGTTCCACTATAAATTTCCTTCCAATCTTGTCCCTATTTTCTATTTCTATTGCACAGTTGCTCTCCTTAACGGCATTGAATATTGGTCTTCCTGAAATATATTTTTCAGCAATAACATTATATCCATCTATTTTTAAATTCTTGTTGAAGATATCTAGAATTTCGTTTACTTCTTTTTTATCATCTCTAACCAACGGATGCAACATTTCGCATATAAATTTAATAAATATATCATCACTACTATCCATTATTTTAAGACTAGAATCATCGAAAACCCAATCCTCTTCCCAGTCATCATTCATAACTCTATGCCTATAAATATCGCCCTCCATATCTGAATGCCGAATATCTGTACTAGGAAGTGCTTGCAAATTGTATATTCTTTTCAAAAATTCAACTTCGCTCAGTTTACCATTCCAAGAAATGCCTTTTATTTTAAGAGCATCAATGATATTTCTTCTTGTAATTTGAGATATATCCATAATATTTATAATACCTATTCCTCATCTGAATTATTTTCCAACTCTTTTTTTACATCATTAAATTCATTTTCAACTTCCTTAAGTCTAGCTCGGCTTAACTTGATGAGTTCTACTCCTTCTTTGACTTTTTCCAATCCTTTTTCAACATCAACCTCTTCTTGGTTATCAAACCAATCGGAAATTGCTTCCAGTTTTTTTAATGATTCTGATAAATTTGAATTTTCCATATTTTTTAAGTTATTTATTAATAATTTTTTTAACACTAGATTCTATTTCCCCATCGTTTATCTTGCCAATAATGACATCTCCTTCCTTAATTTGGTTAACTGACCTGACTACTTTTCCATCTACCGTAATAATGCTGTAACCTAATTTCAATTGTCTTTCTGGACTATTTTGATTAATATTTTTCTCTATACTGGTCAAATTATTATTAGCTTGAATAAGCTTATCTTTAAATTTATCTATAATTAATTCTTCAATTTTTTGAACCTTGTATTTTTCGTGTCTGATAGTATGACCAACATTAAGAATAAAGTCTTTTATAGATTGTTCATATTGCAAAAATTTTCCAATTATAAAAGAGTAAAAATCTTTTATCTGATTTGTCGCCTTCTCTAATTTATCCTTTTCAATTTGCATCATCTCCCTAAAATGCATATACATATTCTGCAAATAATAATCAATTTTATATGTAGCTTTTTCCCAAGAATTATTTAAAACTTGAGTAACTGCGGTGGGGGTTGATGCGGTTTTGTCAGCCACAAAAGAAATTAACGGAATATCTTTGTCGTGTCCAATACCACATAAAACTGGCACTGGAATCTTTAACATTTCCCTAATTAGAGTTTCATTGTTAAATGCTTGCAAGCTTTCCAAACTACCGCCACCCCTGATAATAACAAGCACATCAACTGGATTTTTTTGGAAGTATTTCAATGCACTTATTAAATCCTTTACTGCCATTATTCCCTCTACTCTAGAATCTACAAAAGTAATTTTATAACCGAATCTTCCTATATTATTTAAAAAATCATTAATCACTGCTCCATCTCGTGAGGTTATTAAACCAATGCTTTGAGGATAATCTGGGATTAATTTTTTTCTAGAATCTTCAAATAAGCCCTCATCTTTTAATTTCTTTTTCAACTCATCATATGCCTTTTTTAATGCCCCTTCCCCAACTAGTTCAATAGTGCTTGTTCTGAAGGTAAATCTTCCATTCGGCTTATATATTTCTGAAAATCCTTGAATTGTTAGTTCCATTCCTTCCTCTATTTCAATTCCACACATCTTATAATCGTTCATCCACATAAAACAATCTAGGACACTCCCGTCATTTTTATCCTTCAATGAAAAATACAGTTGACCTTTTAAGTTGAAACTTGATACTTCCCCCTTTATCCTAGCTCCCGTATCGGATAATCTGGAGTTAACATCATCCAGATAACTACTAACAGAATATATTTTATCCTCTTTTGAGCTTACTTCAACAAATGATTCGCTACCCAAACATTCATTAATAATTAATAAAACATCTTTGCCATATTTTTGAAATTTTTTCTCTCTAATTCCTTTTATGGCAAGCAACTCATCTTTGGTTTTTGGTAAAAGAGTAGCCATAGCTTCAAGCGTCTTATTTTGGAACACTCTATAGAGTTCGCACATTTCCAAATCCGCTCTTTTTTGCCTCCAACTCTTCAATTTTGTTAATGCCTCTTGATTCATTTAATATTTTTATTAATTTATTTCTTATATACAGCCTCCAACAAATCTACAAACTGGCTCGCTATTTTAATTGCGTACTCGTCAGAAATATCTTCTCCAAATTCTTTTTTATAAAGCTCTTTGAATTCTTTTAGTTGTTCGTCGGTAAAATTTATACTCATCTTATTTAGCATCTCTATTATATTTCTCAATTTGAACTGATATTAACTTTATTCTATCTGCATCAAGTATATTTTTCTCATTTTTTAGAAATGATGGTAATGCTTTTTGGTTTAAAACCCAAACATCAGCACCTCTCGGCTGTGGCTCGATAAACCAATCTGGAAAAATAACCACTGGTCTCACATCCATTTTTATTCCAGTTGAGTCTGAAATATATTCCTGAAGCCAATATGCCTGTGATTTTGCTTGAAATATAGTGCTTCTATCGATACCCAGCCCATCAATTTTCATATTATCACCATCACGTTTAATCTTTTGAATCCCACTGAATTTACTCCTCACTTTTGTCTCAATAGTAAATGCTCCTGCAGGGCCAACAATTATATGGTCAATATTAAACATTCCGTCAACAACTATGTCGTGAAACACTTTATACCCCACCTCTCTCATTTGCTCCAAACTTTGACCAACTATTTTTTCTCCATCTCTTCCTAGTTTGATATTTTTAAATTTTGTCCAAAGCTTTATGATCTTTGCCATAAAATACACCACAGCAACCAGTGCGATAATAGTCCAGATTATTGGACTTGGGGGTTTGTTAAAAATTTTATCCGTCCATTCAATCAATGCAACAATAAAAAATACGAATATTATAAAAATATATGATATTAAATCATACACAATATCCCTCATTTTTTCATCCAGTGACTGACCTGGGTTACGCAAAGGTCTATTTTTTAGTGGAGAATGCTTTTTATTTTCTAACATTTATATTTTTTATTAATTTAAAAGTATTTGTAAATCATTTTTAAATTTTTTAGGAGACTTCGCTAAAGACAAAGCTATAAAATCACTTATCTTATCCTCTTTTTTTATTTTTTTAAGTATTCTTAATATAAATTTTTCATGTGAGATTCCACAACCTTTTAAATAAAAAATAACATAACCCATAAAGCATAGAGCATCTAGCCATTTTTTTTCTTTAGCACAAATGATTGCCATTTGATAATACATCATATACCAGCTATCATTATTCGATTTTTTAAGTTCTAGCAGTGAAAAATTTGCTTCACTCCAAGCTTTATCATATTCTTTTCTTTTAATAAGCTCTTCGATTTTATCTAGGTATACAATAAAACTCATAGTTTTAATATTAATTTATACAATATCATTCTTCTATTACTCCCTCTGGCAATGTCAGACTCTTAACTTCTGGCAAAGCAGAGGCACCTATAATTCCCTGCAAATCTCCATACATGCCTGCCGTATTACTCACTACTCTCTCTATCTCCTGTTCCCTTTTCTTCCAAATCCTTTGAATAGCTCTTTTTTCTGAATCTAAATCACTTTTCATTCCAGTAAAAGCCAACACGATATTTTCAATTCTATTTTTAAATTGACTACCTGCTAAATACTCATAAAGCATTTCCATCTTTTCATTCTTACCTAAAGAAGATTGTTTTACCTGAAATACATCATATAATGCCAATCTAAGAGCTGAAATGAGTGGTAAGGCATGAGTGTATTCGCAAACCCACACACCATCAACATTGGCAAAATAATTAACACCTTCTGGCATAATCCTACTGACCAAAATGCACACATCCGCCTTCGCTATTCCCTGGTCTTCTTTTGCTTTTTTTAGCCAATCATTACTCCAATTTTTAGTATTCTTAGATTCCCACAAAACTTTACCGCACTTTATTCCAAATTGTGAGTTAACTGTTTGTATCAAGTCACCGCCCCTTATTCCAGTTGGGACATCCTCGATGATATCGATGGGGAAATTATTTTTTATCATTTGCATCAATTCATTTTCTTGGACATCTCCTTGAATTTGCATTGAGCCCTGCTCACTTTTTCTTTTTAAATCTTCAATGGTTTTTCTCATTTGTTCCATTTGCTTTTCTTTCTCTAATAGCTTCATTCTATGGCTTTCATCTGCCTCCTTTTTAACCTCTTCTGTTATTTTCTCACGCTCTTCATCCATTTTTCTTTGGAGCTCCAAATCAAGATTCTTCTTTTGAACTTCAACATCTCTCATTTTTTTTCTTAACTCAAGCTCCTTCTGTTCAGCTTTTTCTAATTTCTCTCCCTGCTCCTTGTTTTGATTTTCTAAATCCTTCAATTTCAAAGCTACATCTTCTTGAATTTTTTGCTCTGCCTTTTTTATTAATTCACCTTTCTCCTTTTCAACCTCATGAGCAATTTTATTTTTTAGCCCCTCTCTTTCTTCTTCTAATTTACTTCGCTCTTCATCAGTTCTTTTTTTGACCTCATCTTCAATAGATTGCTTATCACTCTCTACTTTTTTCTTTTCTTTATTCAAATCTTCCTTTTCTTTTGTTATCTCATCAAGTATTTTTCTATTATCCTCATCTAGCTGACTTTTCACTTTCTCCTCAATTTGAGCAGAAAGAGTTTCGGTTAATGGAATTTTAGTTTTACATTTAGGGCAAACTATTGCTTGTTCTGTCATATTTTTTACAAATTAAAAATTAACTCATAATCTCAAATAATTTTATTTCTTTAAAGATGTTTTTTGGCTACAGCAAATAATGCTCTCTCGATAATTGGAACTATAACCAGGTTGCCAGTAATAAAGCCAATCACCAAGAGCATCAGTAACAATTTCCAGTTATAAAAAATAAGAAACAATGCTAGACCGAAAAATGACAACACTGCGATATTTAACAAAAATTCAATAATGATATTTTTGTATATGAGAGGAATTTCTCCTATGCCCGCCTTTGCATATCTGCCATGTATCATCATAAGTCCCAGTAATAACAAAAAAGCGATTGAAATAAATATGTTAGTAATCATATGATTATTCTCTAATTATATATACTATCTATTCTCCTTTTTCCAACTCTGCTAAACTTTTTCCATTTTCATCTTTCCATTTGTCCCGTCCAGTGTTAGCATAACTTAATATAATATTTGAAGCGGAACTTGGACTGTTGAAAATATAATCCCTTATAAATACATAGCTATTTTTGTTTACCGAATCCAGTTCAATAATTTTCTCTTCAATTAAAAAATTCTTCATTTTTTTGCTGCTTGCCAATGTCGGTTCCGAAATAGAAGCAGTTGAGCCTTGTAACACTTCAAACCCCCCATCCACCTGTCTTCCCTTAGCATATACTCCAGCTCCTTTGCAAAATAATATGTCGCCTGAAGGTTCATTTTTTTCATTCACTTTTTCTCCATTTAAAATTGGCGAAAGTATCGGATAACCCAGGGCCGACATTAAAATTGAAAGATTGGAAAGATATTCATTGGCTTCCGCTTCTTCTGCTTCGTTTAATTTTCTTGGTTTAGCATTGTTTTTATTTTCCAAAACACATCTCTTTTCCTTAACTGCCATTTCCAAACATTTATTTTCCAGATACTCAATGTTACCGCCAAAAAAAGCGATAACTATTTGCCAAAAATCCTTTTTATAATCGTGGTCAGTCAATCGTTCTTTCAAATTATTGGCTTTGCCTATATACACACGATGGAGTCCGCTTTCTTCTGGTTCGAGTGACAGAAGAAAATATACTGCTGGACTAAAAAATTCTTCTCGGCTAAAAAACTCCCTTAACTTGTTTCTGGGGACTGAAACAGCTTTACCGCTCCAATTACTTATCTCAATGGTTTTCATCCCCATCGGATTTCCTTCAGCTAAAAAAATCTTTATTGTTTTTGGTGTGCTTAGCATAGTTTTAATTATTTTTCGTGACCGAATATGGAACAACTATAATCATTTTTTCGCATCTCGGACAAGATAAATCAAAATTAATTGTTGATTCTTCGTCGTAGTCTTCTCTTAAAGCATCTTTCGGCAACCCACCCCAGGGGCAAACGGGACATTTAATTATTTCGTTCTTATCATATTCTTCATATGGGACGACTTTTGCTTGAACATCTTTTTCTTCAAACATATGTTTATCATTAAAACTATTTTTAAAATTTAAATCATAATTAATAATTACTAATTATTTTTACATCTTGACCAATTTCCACTATTTCTGAACTTTCTGGAGCACTGCTTCTATAAATCTTTGCATATTCGTCACTAGTCTCCTTGGCTAATTCTACAACCCTTTCCAAGTAATCAACGCTACTATCTCTTTCAATATAAAATATATTTTTGCCATTATTCAAGGCTTCTTTGATTTTTATCTCCACATCTTCATATGATAAATTTTCAGTTATGGAAGTCTCTGGCTCATACTTCAGATCATTTGCAATGTGCGGAGTTATAACTGCAAATCCTGCTGGGGGGAATTGTTCCAAAATCAATCTAAAGCGGTCATCCCGAAGTGAATTATCCAAAACATAAAAAATACGAATTCCTCGTTGGCTCATTTCCCAAAATAATCTATGCAAAACAATTGATATGTATCCATTTGTATGGACTCCCACCTCATTCCATTTCATAGCAGACCTGTAAAGTTGGTCAGTCATCTCTGCTATAAGTTTTTTATTTTCAACAGCATCGTTACTTAAATTTGCGACAACATCTTTAGAAAATTTCTCCAAAGATTCGGCAATCTCCATTGCTTCTTCTGGGCTTGAATTTTTCATGTTACCAATGAATTCATCCATATTTAAGATTAAATCCATCACATTTTTTGGTTCAATTTTATTCATTATGATATATTAAAAAAAATTAACTCATAATCTCAAGTACCTTTTCAACTCTTTTAAATTTAACGTCATTCAATTGTTTGAAATGTTTCTCTCCACAATAAATCTTCTGCTCCTCACTTTTTCTAAGTTCTCCTTTTGATTTTGTTTCCGCTACAAAGTAAATCTTTTTATCATTTTCCAATACTATCGCCCAGTCTGGATTATATGAACCAATTGGTGTTTGAATCTTAAACCAATAAGGTAATTTAAAATAAAATTTAACTTCTTCAATTGACTCTAAATCCTTAGCAAACTGACCTTCTACACTGGAATGGGAATCTACTATGATATGGTCGTAAAGTGTTTTTTCTTCATTTTGAACCTTAACTACATTATCTAGATAGCTATGCAATTCATCATTTTCAAATAACTCCATCGCATAAAAACTATTTTCACCTTTCAATTTCTCGTATTTAATACCATCAATCATTAATTTTTCCAGTCCTTGTTTGATAATATTAGTAGCAAAATCCATAAACTGCTGTGGATTTTTATCTATCTCGTTACCCTTGCCCGACTCCTGAATAATTTTTAATATCGTATCTTTAGTAAGTTTTGTTTTATTTTGAATATAGCCTAAAATATCTGGAATCATTTTATTATTCGTACCATATTCTATTTTCTTCTCACTCACGCTGGAAAGCATAGTCGTAACGCCTTCACTTGTAATGCCGACCTTCGCCTTAAGACTGACAATTTTTGGAGCGATTATGTCTACTTTAGCAAGCTCTGCTCCAACTAACTTAACCAGCTCTTCAGTTTTGTACTCCACTCGATATTGTGTCTTGTGTTTTATTTTTTCCCATAGCTCTTTAAAATTTTCATTTAGTTTATATGCTTTTGTAAGCCTTACTTTCACTTCTCTTCTCTTATTTTTAATCCGTCCACCAAACTCAACACTGCAATCATCCTCAATTTCAGTCTGAAGTTTTTTGGCAAAATCCTCATATCTCTCATTGGCAATAACAGTTAACACATTTATGTTATCATCAAAGATTCTTTGTCCATCTTGATTAACAGGGAGACGAAGTCCTCTTCCTATTTCTTGACGTTTTTTAATTTCGCTTTGTGTTTCGTTAAGTGTGCAAATTTGAAACACATTAGGATTATCCCATCCCTCACGAAGAGCAGAATGTGAAAAGATAAAGCGAAGTGGCTCTTTGGCTGATAATAATCGTTCTTTATCTTTCATAATCAACGAATATGTATCATTATCCAAAATACTATCACCTTTCGTATCTTTTAATTGTCCTTTTTTGTCTTGTGAAAAATATCCGCCATGTACTTCTTCAGCTGAATTGAAAGTTATGCCAGCAAAAATAGGATTAACTTTTACCTCATTAAATATCTCTTCAAACCACTCGGCAATCTTTCCCTTTTTAACTATGCTATCTGCATACTCTCTGTAATTTGCTACTCTATCGATAAAAAATAATGATAGTACCTTTATGCCCTTATCTTTAAGCCTCTTTTCTTTTTCGAAATGATTAACGATAGTCTGCCTTATTTGAAGCTTCATTATGTCTTCCTTGAATCCTCCCCAGCTTTCACCCACAAAGATTGTTTTTCCATTGGAAAATGTAATTGACTGAGCTGTTATATCTACCGCGTCAACGACATAATCTTTATATATTTCTCGCTCACCTGATAGCTTATGTAAATCACACTCAGTTCTGGTTCTAGATGATTTTTTGATAGTTACAGTTTTTCTTTTAATTCCAGTCTTTTCATTCACATCAATTTTAAGCTTCACGCAAATAGCATTTTTCTGAGATGCCACTGATTCCAACTCTATATAAGGATCATTTTGATTGTTTTCCTCTAAAACCGAATCCACTTCAATCTTTTTTACCAATCCCAAATCATAAGCTCTTACTGGGTCTAATTTATAAATTAAATTATAATGATGTTTGTGTGTAGCTGAATAACGAAGAGTACAAAGAGGATGAAGATTGGCAATTGCTCGCTTTCTGATTTCCGTTTCCATATTTTGCGGTTCATCCACAATTACAATAGGCTTTACTGCTTGGATATATTCTATCGGCACGCCCCAATCACTTTTTTGATATATAATATTGCCTTTCTTCTTCTCTTGGCTAAATTTAGCAAAAGAATCAATATTAATAACCACTATTTGAATTGAGTTGTTTGTAGCAAAGTTTTTAAGCAATCCCCTCTTTTTAGGGTCATATACATAAAAGTCCATTTCTGGATTATCATAAAGAACATTAAAATGCTCCTTAGTAATTTCTAAGTTTTTTATAACACCTTCTTTGATGGCAATGCTGGGAACAACGATAATAAATTTTTTAAATCCGTATTTTTTATTTAACTCATGAATGGTTCGTAAGTATACATAAGTCTTTCCAGTTCCAGTTTCCATTTCAATCGAAAAATTTAAACCATCTTTGAGTTTTTGCGAAGATTCACCATATCTTCTTTCTCCATATTTAAAAGTTCCAAATCTAGTGCTTAAGTTTTCAATGTCGGACTTTTCTAATTTATTTTGCTCTTGAATTCTGTGAAGATTTTTAATTATTTCAGCTTCCTTAACTAACAAATTATTCCCTACTACAAATCCGCCATCGATAATCATCTGACCGCTATCTCTTTTTATCTCCAATTCAAAATCTCCCTTGCTTAGAGGTTGACCATTAAATAAACCCACAACTGAGTTTATCGCGTCTATTTGGTATTGTTGATTTGAATCAAATTGTAGCTTCATAGAAGTCTATCTCAAAATTGTTATTTTTCTATCTAAATTAAGTTTTGGCTTCTTTGTTTTTTTATCTATTATTAATTCTATATTTTCTGATATCCAGCCAGATTCTATTTCCTCCTCAAAACTTGATATTTTAGATAAATTTTCAAATCCTCGTTTGTACTCTATTTTCATACCTAGTGCTATTCCCAATTCTATAAAAATAAGATAAGATTCTTCCGTTTCATCATAAATATAAAAGTTTTCAATATCTATAAAATCTATATCAAAATCGATGACTTCATATTCATCATATTTAGTACCACAATCGCTATCAGTATTCTTATCAAACACATCGTTTGCTATTAATTCGTAAATATGGTTACGGACAGCGTCACTTTCAATAAAAGTGTCAAGATACTCTCCATCTAAAAATTCAAGCTTTTTTCCATGCATTGATAAAAATTCTTCCAGAGAATTAAAAAACTCTATTGATAATTCTCTAGATTTTAAGTCAGCCAAAAGCTCCTCTTTGAGAACTGAACTTCCAAAAGCTTTCTTGTCGTTAGAAATAAAACAAATTTTCTCACTCTTCGGAATACTCTTAGCTATTTCCAAAACTGCAAACCATATTAATGAATCCCTAAAGCCTCTACCAGTGGAGTCAAAAGGGGTTTCTTTTTTAATAGCTCTCTTTATTATCTCAGGATAAGAAATGTCTAATTTTTCCAAAGCCACTTCATCTATAATATCCTTATATATATTTATATGATTTTCTATATATTTTTCAAACTCTTTAATAAAGCTTGAGCTATCAATAAAATTTGGTTTTCTAGCAAAAACTTTTACAGAAGAATTATGAGCTAGAACAAATTTTCCAACTTCTTCTTTATATTTTTGCAACAACTCATCTTTAACAACGGAAATTAAAAATAACTTAGAGCTAGTTTTTGGCAAGTAATCGAACAAACCAATAAACTTAGGAGAATTAAAAAAGTAATTGTTGTAATATATATTTGTATCTAAAATCACATTCATAATAATATTGAGTATATTCAATAAATAATTTAATCAGGCTAAACTAATAGTTTTCGTTCTTCCCTAAAACAGTTAAAATTCTTACTTGTAAACATGTTTTTATATAACTTTAAAATCAATCTTCTCCTGCTCCATCTGGAGGGAAATATTGGTTTTAAGCTGGTCATTATTTTGAAAACACCCATCTAGACAGATAAACTTTTCTGGTTTTGATTTTTGAATTTCCTCTGCCATCTCTTCAGTTATTTTTTTCCCAAGATACACGATTAGTTTTCCACCGTCCAATAAGTAATATTTATCATCTGCGAATTTTTTTTCTTCAATTGAGATATTCAAGTCTAATCCGCTTTTTAGAATTAACTCAAATAAGATATTTTCTTCTTTACTTCCACTCTTAATATTATCTACAAAATCCGCCATATTGCCTAATAGACTTTCAGAATTTTCAAATTTACCCTGCCAAATTTTGAAGTTAGATTTATCTAATTTTAAAGACTTGAATCCCAAATCAATATTGCTTTTATTTTCCTTTCCAATTTTATCTCCAGCTCGTCTAATTCTCTCTTTTCCAATCTCCGCAATATTTTTATATCCTGCTTTATATGCCTCGCTTCCTTCATCACAAAGTTCTGGAAGCTGAACACAAATCCACTTTCTGTCCCCCTTGTCTTTTGCGTTCTGCTCCATAACTGCGTGGGCGGTAGTTCCAGAGCCAGCAAAAAAATCCGCTATTAAATCAGAGTTTTTGGAAGCAATACTTATTAAATGCCGAATTAAATCTGTTGGCTTTGGATATGAAAATGGCATTTCATTATTAAATAATTTCTTTAATTCTTTTTTTCCATCACCTGTCGATGCTATATTTACCAACAGTGATGTTGGTATTCTTCCATATGACAATAAATTGCCGTATTCATCTTTAATTATTTCCTCTTTCTTTTCATTTATATATTGTTTATACATAACCCTCCATTCTTTTTCACCATTCTCTGGTTCGAAAAAAACTATTCTATTATTTTCAGTTCTCCAATCAAAACGATTCTTATCGCATCTCCACCTGTGCTCTCTGCCATTTAAAATTGTTCCATCTGGACAAGTTATGTCGTAATGTAATCCGGGCCTATCGCCAATACTAAAGTCATTTAAATTTCTCAGTCGGAATTTTCCTCGCGTTTTAATATATTCATCTTCCAATACATAGCCCTTTAACATATCTTGAGATGGTAGTAAGTTGTAGAAAAAACTATTTTCTAAATTTTTAGTGTAACACAATATATATTCGTGAGTTATTGCTATGTACTTATTGTCATTTTGGGTTCCTGCACCTTTTTGCCATACTAATTGAGCTACAAAATTTTCTTCTCCAAATATCTCATCCATTATTGTTCTAAGATTTTTCACTTCATTATCATCAATAGACACAAAAATAACCCCATCTTGCTTAAGAAGATTTCTAGCTAAAAATAATCTCGGATACATCATGTTGAGCCAATTGGAATGATAGTGCCCACTGTCTTTTGCATTTCTTGAGAGCCCATCCACTCGAAGAGTGTTTCCAATATCATCTTTTTCTCCAATTGATTCTAAATATTCATCTCTATTCTCTTGAAATTTGTCGTTATAGATAAAATCATTCCCAGTATTGTAAGGTGGGTCTATATAAATCATCTTTATTTTTCCATAATAAGAACGCTGAAGAACCTTGAGAACTTCAAGGTTATCGCCCTCTATGAAAAGATTTTGTGTCTGGTCAAAATCAAACGATTCATCCTTGGCTGGTTTTAATGTTGCGGTAGTTTGCTCCTGAATTACTTTAAAGCAATTATTTTTACCAGCCCAACTCAATCCATATCTTTCATTACTATCATCCACTTCCTCACCTAGCGTTTGTTTAAGCTTTTTACAGTCAATCTTTCCTTCTGAAAAAATCTCTGGCAAATCCGATTTAAGAAAGCTTAATATTTCTTCTTGTTTATTTAAAGATGAGCCCTCAATCTTATTTTTATCCATATTTTATAATATATATTGTAAATTTATGTATTTTTATAATACCGCCATACAGCTATAAAGTAAAGAAATTAAGCCTCCAATACGCCAAATTTTAGCTTTTGTGCGATTCTTTGTCGTAATTAGTAAAAGCTATATAGCTTTTACTCTTTTTATACACAAACAGCCAGTTTTTAGCTGGCTGTTTTCATTTTCAAATTACATTCATTACTATCGGCAACCTTCCATTTCACTTCCCCAAGTCTGTCTTTCCACTGTTTTAGATTTTAAATCTCCACTGCCCATCTGAGTTAATACTTTGAAAAAGTTTGTCGGCCCAGAATCCGCCCAAGTCTTATCAGTTGATTCTCTAGCGTCATCACCTCCCATACTTGTGCTTATATATCTTCTGGCATTAAATCTAACTTTTGCGATATTCTTTTTAGCTACTGCATCAGTAAATAATGCCTTCATTACATCGAAATTCATCTGCTTTGCTAGGGCACAGCTTCCTGCATCTGTATTTATGACAACTTCAAATGGGGATACTGCTTTAACATTTGGATTTTTACCGAACAATGACACCTCGTAATTAGCTCCTATATTTTTAACAATAGTTTCAATTCTCTCTTTTGGCTCTGTTGGCAAATTCTGAGCTACCTTGCTTTCAACTGGTTGCACTGCTTGCTGAGTTTTAGCAAGTTTTCCCTCTGCCTCTTCTGTTTGTATCTTGTAAGTCGAAAATGAAATAATCAAACTGACAGCTACACTACCTAAGATTATAAGCATTATATACAAACCGACTCTGGAAGTTTTTTGAGGAACTTGAGGTGCTATTTGAATTTCTGGATTATTTTGCTGTTCTGCCATTAACTTTTGCCCCATCGGAGTATCTGTTGGGATCATATTTTCGCTTCCGCATTTTGGACAAACATTTTTCTTGGCACCGCCTCGACTCCAGATTGAGTAGACAATGCCTGGGATTAAGAAGAAACACCATAGTATAAATTCAACGAGTCCATTTCCCCTTGCTTTTTTGTTCATTTCGCCTGCGTATCCGCAGAGCGTGCAGATTAGATTCGACATTTTTATTATTGTTAATTAATTAAATGTTTTTAATTTGTTTATTAAATTCATAAATACTTTTAAACTCTTTCGCATTATTTTTGGTTAATTTCAATCCCCATTCAGGCTTACTTTTTTTATTTTCGTAATCATTATCACAGAAATATTTATGTTCCATAGTATTCCATTCTAGCGATGGCACAAGGCACAATGTCGGCAGTGCATCTTCTTCAAAAATAATTAATGCCAAGATCATATTTTCTCTAAGATGGAAAACTTCTTTTCGCATAAATACATAGTTGTAGTTTCTCACCGATTTTACTTGAATATCATAATGTTCACTATCATTTTTCCTAATCACAAAATCTATGCCCTTATCATCTACCTCTGAAGTGTAAACATCAAAGCCAGCTTTGGTAAATTCCATCTTGGCAAAATACTCGCCATATTTTCCCAGTTGCAGATGACTTAATTTTGACCAGTTGTTGTTTTCCATATTATTTTTTTATAACAAAAAGGGACAACCCTTAATTGGATTGCCCTAGCCGACAAAGACTGGTAACGCACCTTTCAGAGTTGCCCCTTACTATGCGTTACCTAAAAACTTCGCAATGATTAGTTGCTTTATTTTTTGTCGGCTAGGTATTTAATTAACTTCATATTACCTTCTTAAAGAGCTTTGGTCAATCAGTTTATCTCCGCCAGCCTCACCTCCTTTCTCAATTTTGATTTGTCTATATGTAAATATCTTTCAGTTGTTGAAATATTTTTATGCCCTGCTAGAATCTGAATTGTTTTTAAATTTACACCCTTCTCTAACAGTCTCGAGCAAAAACTATGCCGTATGCTATGCACTGAAATATTTGGCTTTTTTATTCCAGCCAATTTTAAATACTTCTGAATAAGCATACCTACTCTTCTTTGAGTAATTCTTTTTTTAAAACTGCTAAAAAACAATGGCTCGTCCATCTCCTTATTTTTATATGCCTGCTTAATTTTTCTTGCCAGCTTTGCGTTTATCGGAATGCTTTGTTTCTGTCCGCCTTTTCTTTTAATAATAATCGTCTTGGCTTTTGCATCAATATCGCCTGCATCCAAATTAACCAGTTCTGAAATGCGAATACCAGTCTCAATGAAAATAGTCACTATTAACTCATTTCTTTTTTGATGTTTAGATTTATCTTTTTTAATAATTCCAATTAGTTTTTTTAATTCAGCCTCGGTCAAATAACTCGGTTCTTTTTCTTTAACTTTAGGCATCGCAATATTTTTGACTGGATTATTCTTTATCAAATTCTCGCTTTCTAAAAATTGAAAGAAATTCTTGAGTGAAGTAAGTTTTCTCCTTCTCGTAATTGGCTGGTTATTTTTCTCCGCTAAAAAGCAAAGGAACTCACGAATGTGAGCCCTTGCCAATTTGTTAAATGATGACTTTTTAATGAATTTGACGAATTCCGATAAGTCTCGAGTGTAAATCTCAATAGTTCTTTCGCTTAAGACTTTTTCTATGCGAAGATAATCCAAATATTGTTTTATGTATTTTTGCATAATATGTGTCTCTTTACTCGTTGTGACACATAATAGCTCTTAGCTAGATTAAGTCAAATGCCTCAATTTCGGCTAGAATTCGCCTAGTAATTCCAGCATTGTTTGCTTCCAGTAACCTGTTTCTATCTGAGGAAATTTTTGAGACTAAGCCTTTTTTCATATCTACCACGATATAAAAATCCATTCCGCTGTCAAAATAAAATTTACTATCAATAAATCTCACTACAGCTTTTTCATTAATTGCTTCCAATAAATCAAATACCAAAAGCGTTTGCAATTTTCCAAAATCGCAAGGATGGCATTCGATATCCACCAGATTCTCATTGGGATAAAAATTTATTTCGCAAGAAACTATAATCTTGCCTTCTTCGTTGCTAATGCGAAACGATACAATATCCTTAGCTTCTTGGATAATTTTATGATACAAATGTTTATACTCGGAATTTTTCTTTTTCGCATTTAATAAATTATGCACAAATTTATCTTGCGTCACTGAATTTAAAAACTTAATTTTTATGGTCATATTTGTTATTTTATTTCAAATTAAAAGGATACATAACATACATTATGCGAACATTCTATAAATTAGATAAATCACCAATGTGGATACGCTGTAGCCATAGATGTTTATGAATAACTCGCTCATAGTTATTGATATTTTCTCCACTCTTCTAATTCTCTGAGAGTGGGGAAATTGTTTTTAGGATTAATAATCTCTATTTTCTCTTTACTTTTAACTCTTGCTAAATTAGGCTTTTTTTCTTCTCTTAACTGTTCTTGAAATTTATCAATGCTGGGTGCATCAGTAATAATGAATCCCGCTTCGATTTTTCTCACTCCTGATATCTGCATCAACGCCACTGACAGAGCCATGGCGTGGTCTGAATACTGCGAGCTGGGATGGTCAAAGCGATAACCGTAACTTTTTTGAAAAAGATTCAAAGATAACAGTTCTCTTTCCAGTTGCTTGTGCGGAAAAAATTTCACCAATCCGTTATGGATAAAATAATATAAGTTACGACTTAACTTCTCCACATTGGAACCAGTAAAAGTAAATTCTTCAATCTTGCAATATCGCTTCAATCTTTCAATTGTTCCTTTTAAATTCCACGGGTCAACTATAATATTAAGCTTTGGGAAATTTTTGGAAGCGATAAGCATATCTTCTTCAATATCGACAATTTTTACTGGATTATTTCTATCCCCTGACCATGTCCTGATATCATCCACAATCACAACGCCCGACTCTTTATCTTGGTGAAGTATCACTGAAACTGTGCGGTCTTTGACTAAGCCAAGGTCACATCCATAATAATATTCGTTACTTTCCTCACCTTTGAACTTTGGTTTAAGAAATTCATCTCGGCATTGCATCACATCCTCTCTGGTAAAAAAACTATTTTCTCCAGCTGTCCATTTATTTTCCCAAAATCTCTGAAACACTGCTGGCGGAAGTTCTCGTCTTCGCTCTTCTATAAATTCTTTGGTTATCCAACTTACTTGCGGTTTATGCGACCAATGAAAATACATTTTTGGATTTTCCTTATTTAATCCTTTTTCATATAGTTCAAAAAGGGGAGTGACGGTATTCGTTCCCGCGTAAGTCACAATGAATCGAAGGGGTTGTTTTCTCGTTGGAGAAAATTGCAGAGCATCCAACAAATCTCTATTCTTTTGACTCCAAATTTCATCCCCTATAACTACCTGCGGATTTAAGCCGTGTGCCGAGAAGCTATCTGAACTCAATACCTTATAAATATTGCCTGTCGAAGGGACAACAATTGAATCACGATAAATTTTTACGCTGTCTAACAATATCGGATTTCTCTCAATGGCTTTTTTGGTTTTACTCCAAATAATAGAAGCTTGGTCTTTATCTGATGCGATAGAATAAATTTCATTTGGCTCGTCAAAGATAGGGTCGCAAAATAGCATATACAGAGCTACGCCCGAAGCTAAACTGGATTTGCCCGACTTCTTAATCATTCCAATAAGAGCATCGTTATATATCCTAAGCCCATTTTTATCTTTGGTTTGAAATATATCATTTAGAATTTTTTTCTGAATCGGCTCCAATACTATCGCCCTACCACTTTCCAAAAAATATTGCTCTTCTAAAAAAACGCATATATCATTTTGATACTCAATAAGTTTCTCCGTCGTTATCGGTTGCATCTTCATCGTCTTGGATTATGATCTCAGCCATTTTATTTTTTGTTAGACTGGCTCGCTGGAGAGCTTCTGCAAAACAAAATGACTGCACATTGGTTAAATTAAGTCTCGCTCTTGCCTGAGGTCCGATACCTAATGCATCCGCTTGTTTCAACACTATTCGCTCATAGTTGATTTTCATTGCCATTATGGGCTGAACGTCCAATCCTGATTCTTTGGCTTGGAAAGGGCCGATATTTGCCACCCAGCGTTCAATTATTATAAGGAAGCAGTAATTTTTAACGAATCTGTCCACTATATATTTATCTATGGGCTTTATATACTCTAGAGCAAATATTTCTTCATAAATCTCATCTTGAAGCTCCAAGATAGCCCGGCAATGCTTCTGGTCTTTTTTAAATTGCTCGCATTCAGAAGAAAAGATGCATTGATTGCAACTAGGTACTGGTGCAATATTTTTTCTGAAAAATTCAAAAGCTCCGTGTTTTCTTTGCACCTCAAGATTGTTTTTAACAGCACTTAATCCCTCTTCTGAAAAATTACGAACTGCGGTTTTCGATTTTGATTTATATATTGCCATTTTCTATTTTTGCTTTAAATAAAGGTCGCATAATAAGTATAATTTCTCACCCCTGTTTTTTCCTTCGATTTTTTCCAGAACTCCGCTGATGAATTCTCCCTGCTGTTTTGATACAGCAAAATTTATTATCACTGGTATTTCTTTTTCTCTTTCCACTGAATCTTTTCTGATTTTTTCCATAAATTCTTCGGTTACCTGTGTAAGCGATAACTTATCTTTCAAATCTGCTACTCCAAAACCTAGCTTGCTCGATAATTCCTCCAGCGTGTATTTATTGTTAAGCTCTGTTATAAGTTTTGCTAGCTTTAACGGATTTATTTCGCCTCGTTTAGAATTAAGGGCTATGGTTACTATTTTCTGGTGGTCTTCATCTTTCGGATTAAAAACAGTAATAGGAATCTTTTTAAAGTTAAGCAAAGTTGCAGCTCGCCAACGATGATAACCGTCTATAATTTCAAACTTTCCATTTTTATTTTCTGCAACAATGACTGGTTGTCCTATCCAACCATTTTCCTTAAAATCCTCCATTAAGCTTTTGAATGTTCCATCCCCCATAATGTTTGGGTTATATTTATTGGGCATCACCTCAGTAGTTTTTACCATTATAATTTCTGAATAAATTTTTTCTTTGCTCATATTATTTTGTTACGATTAAATATTCTACACAGTCTTCTTGTTTTTTGCCTGACTTGGATGCGATATTATTTAACGCCCAAGTGTGCTCTAAAAAATACAAGTCTGCATCTCTGAACTTTTTAACTATTGCTAATAACTCTTCACCTCTTACGCCTGTTTCAGACACAGGATTGTAGCCCATACTTATGACCCATTTTGGAATAAATTCTGAAAGAGCAAACAGCTTCTCAAAATTTTCTAACACATCTTTGGTATTAAAGGCTTTGTCATCTATTTTTACTCCCGTTTTTTCTTCCAATATTTCATCCAACACTTTGTAATGGCTGGAATACATCGTGGAATTATAGTAAGGGCTATCAAAATATGCCGTGTCTATTTTCTCTCCTTTCTCTTTCATTAACTTTAGAAATTCGAAACAATCCATTTGATACATCTCATTCTCCTTTCCATTGTTGAAAATCCCAGCATTAATTTGTTCTTTTAATCTGAGAAGTGAAGGCAATGGATGCGAAAGATTGTATTTTATTTTTTTGCCCCGCGATTCACTAGCCAGTTCCAAAAGTTCGATTTCTCTGTTTTCCAAAATCATCTCGTTATCCTGCTTTCCCACCTGAAAAGCTCCATATTGCCTCAACGATAAAATATATTTTACAACGAGCAATAATAGCAATTCTTTTTTGGGACTTTCTCTTTTTCTGGCATTGGCAAAAAAGTTATCCAAGTCTTTTGCTACTTTGGGAATAAATATTTTGGGTACATAATAATTTTTCTCTATAAAACCATTATTATTTTCTGCGGGAATAAATAAACTATACACGTCCGCATCAGTCAATTTCACTGTACTATTTGAAATTAATGCATCTCCGATAATTTTGCTTCTATAGGCAATGTCATTGGAAATTACTCTCATACCTTTTTGTTTTCCCTTCAATGACACGCTTCCACCGCCGAAAAATACATCGCAAAGTGCTTCGCCTTGAAAATGAGAGCTTATAATTCCAGACATTTTTCTCTTGCCCCCTAAGAAGGGTAGCGTGGCATTATCAATCCTTAGATTATTACTTGCCATCTTTTTTTGCCATTTCTTTCGCTTCTTTTTCAATTTCTGAAAACATAAAGCGACAAAGGATAGCGATTATTTTGCCTCGTCCAGATATTTCATATCTTTCTTTAAAATATCTCTCCAGTTCCAAAAATAACTGCCGTTGCTCTTCGAAGAGGGATATAAATTCTTGGGAGAACTTACGATTGGTTACTTTAATATCTGAGTTTCTAATTTTTTCTTCCAGTGTTTCCACTTCAATTTGTTTTTTCATACTTGTTTAAATTATATTATTACTACTCTTTACTCTTTGCTTTGACTAAATTGTCGTGTCATTTGATTTTATTGCACAACTTTTTCAGTTTTGTGCATTTCGACTTTTCCTTTTCATATCTCCTCATCAAATTTGCTCTCTTTTTCTGAGCTACGCTTAAAGGCACTTTAAATATAATCGATGTTTTAAACAATTTTGAATAACGAATTTCTTTATAATTACCTAATGGAATATTCAAATCTTCATCCATTTTTACCAAATATAATTCCCAATCCTGAAGGTATTTCTTGGGATTAGAATATTTTCCCAACCCTACAACATCTTGTTTAACTTTGCCCTCGTGTCTGTAGCTAAAAACTGCCTGATAAATTTCAGATATTACCCCATTCTTGAGTTTGACTTTTCTTTTTCTAATAAACATATCCAATAAAAAAATATTTTACCATTTATCTTTTCTAAGTTCTCCTTTAAAACTTTCCTCCCAACTCGTATGTGGGCCTCCTTGCTTATATCTCTTGCCTGTGTGCGGGTCAACTCCCTGCTTCTCGATAAAATCAAGAATTTTAACTAATTTCTCCTCGAATGTTTCCATATTTCCTACCGCGGGAATATATTTTCTTTTATCTTCAGAAACTTCTTTTTTTAAATCAAAAAACAACTTTATAAATTGCTCCACTTTTTCTGTGCCATATTTTTTAATTAACCTTTTGCCTGCTTCTAAATTTTGGTTAACTTCAACTAATCCATCTTTACTTAATATTGGAATAATTTTATCTGGCATTTCGTGTCCAAGTATTTTTTCAAAAAATTCACAAAGCTTGCTGGGCTGAAAGCTATTATTTTCAGTAATGCCTTCAATACTCTTATTGATACTTAAAGTGTTTTCTTTATTAGCACTTAAAGTGTTTTCTTTATTAGCACTGTAAGCATTTGTCGGTTGTTTTGGAATTGTTGTATTTTCTACTTGTTGGATTTCAGCGTTCTTGATTTCTTCTACTATAATTTTTTTAATCTTTTTATCGCATTCTTTTTTGATTAGCATACTTTCAACCTCTTCAGCTTTCTTTGTTGTCCAAATATAATTTAACTTTATATACCAACGTGCTATTTTGCCGTTCCTTCTTATCATTATTTTTTGGATAAGATTAGTATGTTCTAAAATTCTTTTAGCTCCAGTGAACTTGTCTCTCCCCCAACCTAATCCTTTTATGCAAAACTGGTCAGTTGCCTTTATTTGATTAGTTTTTTGCCATTTCGCCGTATAATAATAAAAACAATATAGGGATACAGCATCAGCACCATTCTTTTTAAAACGAAATAAATCGTGCAAAGTTCTTGTTGTTAACAGAACAATTTCATCTTCAATCATAATTTTAGATTTTATTTCTTCTTTCTCATTCATCAAGATTATTTCTTTTGACTAACTAGCCTGTAATCAACACTAGTTAGACAAAAGAAGATTACAGATATTACGACTTTTACTCTTTACTTAAAATCAATATTCATAACTTCACTATGTGCTCGTTTTACTTCAGCAAAACTTGAATCTCCTAAATAATATCGCTCAGTGACCTGAGGTGAAGAGTGCCCCAAAAACTGCTGAACCGTAGATAAAGAAACCCCTTGATGAAACATATAGCTACTAGCGGAACGTCTTAGCGTATGTGGCGTGACTTTGAGTCCCACTTTTCGCCCTTGATTTCTTAGTGCTCTTTGCAAATCATTTATTTGCCACCTTTTTGGAGAACTGGAATTGTGAGTGCAAAATAGGCATTCATGATTATCTACTCTTTTTTCCAAATATTTCCCCAAATATTCAAGTGCAACTGAATTTAATATTTTTTTCTGAATTTTCCCTCCCTTAGTCCTAGTTTCAAATACTCCAGTTTGAAAATCAATATCTCTGTGATTAAGGGATAGCAACTCAGACACCCGACATCCGCAGGAAAAGAGACATAGAATTACAGTCTTTAACCTCAGCCTAGTTATACTACGTCTATCATCAATTGAATCTAATAGTCTTTGTATTTCTTCTTTTTTTAAGAACTCTATCTTTTTTCTCGGTTCTATAAATTTTTTAATTTTTACCGAGTCATAAACATCAATTCCCTCCTCATTTTTCACAAAAGATAACAAATTTCTCAAGACAACGAGATAATGATTTTTTCGTGGAGGACTCAATCCCTTTAGGTTTAACTCTTTTTTTAATTTAGTTATAGAGTCAGCGTCAATCTTTCTGATATCTATATCTTCTAATATTTTAATCACCCTAGGGGCAACTTCTATATATTTATTAATTGAACTCCACGCCAATTTCAAATTGGCACTTACATTATCGAAATATCGTTCAAAGCATTTCGAGAGCTTGTATTTTTCACTACTAAATAAAAACATCATTTTGAAACAAAAAACACGGGGTTATCCCGTGTCCAAAAACAAAAAACTTCAATATGTTGAGGCACAAAATAAACCACCTATGGTTGTGCTTCATTGTATTGAAGTCTTCTCTTAAAGAAATTCATTGTATTGAATTCCAACTTTTTCTGTTGTTAAAGTATTTAATACTTCTATTTTACAGCATCTAGGATATCTGTCAATCCTCAGTCTCTTCCAATACAATATGTCCCCCCAAATGACTTTCGCTTTCCAATGCAAAATGGCCCCTAA
>AMFJ01021607.1_pt1 | contig 27748 bp, 24 predicted proteins | sample 427208 | NCBI WGS metagenome assembly AMFJ01 (sample SAMN02954298, study PRJNA114691) | groundwater metagenome | biome: aquatic; feature: subsurface aquifer; material: sediment; isolation source: subsurface aquifer sediment | place: USA: Rifle, CO | collected 2008-08 | reverse complement strand
GGGTACCGGTACCCCTGAGGAAATGTCAGCTTATAAATTTGTAGAAAAACTTGTGGATATTGGGGATTTCATCGGAGTGAAATGAGAACTTTTTATAACTCATAAGTGAGAATTAACTATATTCGTGAGTGAATTTCAGTTTTTATCAAAGGCTATTCGCTCGCTTCCTGAGAAATTTCATTGATTACAGGACAAAGAGTCTATTTATCGCCAAAGATATTTGGATTTAATTATGAATAAAGAAAGTTATGAGAGATTTTTATTTAGATCTCGCTTTATTAAGGCACTTCGTGATTTTTACGATGAAAATGATTTTATTGAAATAGAAACCCCTGTTTTATGAAGTTCAGCCTCAGGAGCAGCTGCCGCCCCTTTTATTACACATCACAATGATTATGACCATGATTTTTTTCTTCGTATTTCCCCAGAGACAAGCCTAAAAAAAGCTACAGTTTGAAGATTTGAGCGTGTTTTTGAGATTGCTCGTGATTTTAGAAATGAATGATCTGATCCTTCTCATATGCAGGAATTTACTATGGTTGAACATTATGCTGTTTACTGGAATTTCGAGGATAATATGAAATTTATAGAAAAAATGTTTGATTATTTATTTGCTAAATTAAATTTAGGTAAAATTGTACAAATAAAAGACAAAGACTGAAATATGAATGATGTAAATTTTTCAACTCCTTGGGAGAGAATTGATTATATAAAATGAGTTCGTGATGCCTCAGGAATAGATGTTTCTGCTTATAATGTCTGAGATGAAGATAAACTTAGAAAAGATATTATGGACAAATGATTGAAATTCGAAAGAATGGATAAAATGGGATTAAATACATTAATTGATTATCTTTACAAAAAAGTATTAAGACCTGGAATAATTTGACCAGCTTTTGTCTACAATTACCCCCGTACTATGCAACCGCTCGCGAGAGTAAGTGACGACAATCCTAATATTGTAGAGCAATTTCAGCTAGTTATAAATTGATGGGAAGCAGTAAAAGCATATAGTGAGTTAGTTGATCCAATCAAACAATGAGAAAATTTTGCCGAGCAAGCTAAAAATGCGGCTGCAGGAGATGAAGAAGCTACAAGTCCAGATGATGATTTTGTACTAGCGATGGAATATGGGATGCCTTGTCAATCAGGACTTGGTATGTGAATAGATCGTATAATTACACTTCTAACTGGACAAGAAAATCTTAGAGACAGTATTTTATTTCCGCTAACTAAACCAAATTAATATGATACAACTTTCAAAATTTCCATTTAAAACTCTTAAATCAGAGCCAAAAGTAAGTGACAATAGATCTACTTCGCTTTTACTTCAAGCTGGATTTATTCGTCAAGAAATGGCAGGAGTATACAATTATTTACCTTTTTGATTAAAAGTACTTAGAAAAATAGAAAATATTGTAAGAGAAGAAATAAACTCACTTTGAGCACAAGAAATATTGATGCCAGCGCTAGCTAATAAGGAAAGTTGGATAAAAACTAATAGATGGGATAGTGTGGATGTGCTTTTTAAATTTGAAGGATCTGGAGGAAAAGAATATGGATTAAATCCAACTCACGAAGAGGTTGTTACACCACTTATGCAGGAATTTATCCAATCATACAAAGACCTAAATAATATGAGTGTTTACCAATTTCAAAATAAATTTAGAAATGAAGCGAGAGCGAAATCAGGAATACTTAGATGAAGAGAATTTTTAATGAAAGATTTGTATAGTTTTCATAAAAGTGAGCAAGATTTAGAGGTTTATTTTGAAGAAGTAAGAAAAGTTTATGTAAGAATTTTTGATAGACTTTGACTAGGAAAAGATACATTGTATGCATTTGCATCAGGTTGAGCTTTCTCAAAATTTTCTTATGAATTTCAGACAATCCTTGGAATTTGAGAAGACAATATTTATGTTTGTGAAAAATGTGGACAAGCTCATAATGATGAAATAGTTTGAGAAAAATTTGAATGTGTGGGTTGCGGATGAGATAAATATAAAATTGTAAAAACTTCAGAAGTTTGAAATATTTTCAAACTTGGAACAAAATTCAGTGATGCTTTTGGATTGAAATATACAGATGTAGACTGAAAAGATAAACCAGTTTTTATGTGATGTTATGGCATAGGGATTTCTAGAGTTATGTGAGTAATCGCGGAATTTATGATGGACAAATCTTGACTTGTCTGGCCAGAGAATATTGCACCATTTACGCACTATATTATTGTAATTTGAGACAATTTAGACAAGGCAATAGAGTTATCTAAAAAAATAGAAAGTGAGTGATGAGAAGTAATAATTGATGATAGAGAAAAGGCTGGATTTGGACAAAAAGCAAATGATTCAGATTTAATTTGAATTCCAAGAAGAATTGTTATTTCCCCAAAAACACTCGAACTCTGAGGTTATGAACTAAAAGAAAGAAAATCAGATGAGACTAAAATTTTTAATTTTTAACTAATTATATTATGGTATGTTTAGAATGAAGAGCTGTTTTAACAAGAAATAGAAATGATAAGGCCTGAAAACCAACAACTATATCTGACTATACTTTGTCTAGAAAGCAACAAGATAAAAGATTAGCCGCACTTGGTAATTTTGATGTTCTCTGAGCTTGAATAGGTGAAAAACCTGAAGTATTAGCTTGAAATGAGGTTGAAAAAAATAAAGGTATAATTGCGAAAATATTGGGAATTTTGAAATAAAATTAAATCTCTATTTTTGCTTTTTCGGACTTTTATGATATACTATTTTTAGCTTATTAAAACAGTATGACAATAGAAATTTTAGTTATATTAATTATCGCAATTTGAGGATATTTTGCTTATTTTTCTTTGAGGAAAAAATCAGATTTTAAAAGGTCTTTAAATATGACCTTTTTGCGTATTTTGATACCAAAAAAGGATAGTGAAATGGATGAGAAAAAAGAAACTGTGAGAGATTTTAAAGAGCAAATTTCTTTGATGGAGCAACTTCTTTCTTCGCTAAAAACTATTTATTCAGGTTCTTTTAAATCAAAATTTTTTGGACAAGACTATATATCATTAGAATATTTAGCGGCAAATAGAGAAATTAATTTCTATCTTGTAGTCCCTAAAAAAGCTCAAAATCTAGTAGAAAAACAAATTACAGGTTTTTATCCGGACGCTATTATCGATGAAGTTCAGGAATATAATATTTTCAAAAACAGAAAAGTCGTAAAAGCAATTTCTCTCAGTCTTAAAAAAGATTTTTTTCTTCCAATAAAAACTTACCAAAAATTAGAGAGTGATCCTATAAACAACATTACAAATGCTTTTTCAAAATTAAGTCAGTTTGAGGCTTGTTCAGTCCAAATTCTTCTAAAACCGTCTTCCGATGATTGGCAAAACAAAACCGAGAAAGCTTTAAAACAATTAAAAAAATGATTTAAAGGTTTTTCACTAAATCCTTTAATTTGGATTATTTCTTTTTTGAGTCTGATTTTCTCAGATCCAAAAGAGAAAAAGTGAGAAGACAAAGATGACAAAGATAATGACAAGGAAACTTTAATGAAGGAAAAAAAGAAAAAAGTTGGGTATGAAGTAATTATTAGAGTAATTTCAGCTGGAGATGACGAACTTCTTGCCGAGGCTCAACTCAAAAATATAATTTGAGCCTTTTCTCAATTTAGTTCGCCAGGTTTTAACTCTTTTAAAAAAGACAAAATTTCTTCTGATTTGGTTGTTAGAAATTATATTTTTAGATATTTTAAAAGCTCACCTCTTGCGAAAAAAAATATACTAAATATTGAAGAAATAGCATCGCTTTACCATTTCCCACATTCAAAATATAACAAAACTCCTGAAATAAAATGGCAAAATTTTAAAATCGTAAAAGCTCCAGCAAATATTCCGGATGAGTGACTACTTCTTTGAGAGAATTATTACAGAGGAATTAGAACTGAAATTAGACTCAAAAATGAAGATAGGTTCCGTCATTTTTATGTTATTGGTCAGACTTGAACGGGTAAATCTAGTATTTTGCAAGTTATGGCTCGTCAGGATTTACAAAATGGAAAATGAATTGCGGTTGTCGATCCTCATGGAGATTTGGCCGAGGATTTATTGCCTTTTGTGCCGAGAAATAGAGCAGACGATGTAATATATTTTAATCCAGCCGATACTGCAAGACCTCTTTGAATTAATTTACTTGAGGCAAATAGTGAGGACGAGAAGCAGGCTGTGGCGCAAGACTCGATGAATATAATGTTAAAATTATTTTGAAATGAAATATTTTGACCTCGTATTCAAGATTATTTTAGAAACTGAGTTTTAACCCTTATGGATTACCCAGGAGGATGAGCTTTGACGGATTTGGTGAGATTATTTACAGATGATGATTTCCAAAAAGAAAGAACAAGAACACTTAAGAATCCAATTGTAAAATCTTGGTGGAATTATACTTTTGCGAAAATGTGAGAGAGAGAAAAATGAGAAATGATACCATTTTGGGCGGCAAAATTTGGGTGATTTATCACAAATACGATGATGAGAAATATTATCGGGCAAGTAAAAAGTTCGTTTGATGTTTATGATATTATGCAAAATAATAAAATCCTTTTTGTTAATCTTTCAAAATGAGTGCTCGGAGATATTAATTCAACGCTTCTTTGACTTGTTATAGTTTCAAAAATACAAATAGCCGCAATGCGCAGACAACTTATAGCTAAAGAAGAAAGAAATGATTTTTTCTTGTATATTGATGAGTTCCAGAATTATATCACAGACTCGATTGAGTCTATTTTGTCAGAAGCTCGTAAATATCGCCTTGGATTAATTGTGGCCCACCAATATCTCGGACAACTTCAAAAAAGTGATGCTCTCACAAAATCAAACACAAACTTAAAAGACGCAATTTTCTGAAATGTCTGATCTCTTATGAGCTACAAAATATGACCTGAAGATGCCGAATTTATGGCAAAACAATTTTCTCCAAATTTTTCAAATCAAGATCTAATGAATATAGACAAATTCAAAGCCACAATGAAACTCTCAATAGACTGACAACCAAGCCCGGCATTTAGTGTTACGCCAGTTAATCCATACCTCGATAAATGAGACCCAAAACTCGCAAAAGCCTTCAAAGAACTTTCTCGCCTAAAATACTGACGCGACCGCGAATTCATCGAAAAAGAAATTATATTTAGAATCTGAGCGATGTAATACCTTTTCGTCATCCTGAGCGAAGTGAAACGAAGTCGAAGGATCTATTTACTTATAAAACACCTTTTTAATTTTTTTATGAAAAAAATAATTATTACCACATTTCTTTTTTTATACACAACCTCAACTTTTGCTGAGGGCGTTGTAAGTTGTAATAATTCTATAAATTGAAGCCAGCAATACCAAAAATATTGCGAAAATATTTATGTTTTAAAAATGTGTGAAAACTTAAGTCCACTAAATAAATGAGAATCTCTCCTAAAAGTAGAACAAATTCCGTTTACAGAAGCGTCGGCTGATAATAATTCAGACAGCATTTATAATGTTTTTTTAAATAAAATAGGAGCCTGATGAACTGTAGATATTAGCCTTGCCTCAGGACCATTTGAAAAATCAAAAATAGTTTATAGAGAAACAGTTAATAAAATTTTTAATTGTGCAATTCTCAAAACAAAGCTAAAAATAGGTAATTCAATTCTAAAATATATTAAAAAAAATGACAGCAACTCTAATATAGCAGCCAAAATCAAAACCCAGAATGAAGATCTAAAAAATATGATTTCAGAATATAAATGTGCGACTTCCGAAAATAGTCAAGATTTTTGATATAAAAAAGCACTTGTAGATAATGTGACTTATCATTATTGTAATTATAGATATTATCTTGATTATCTTCAAGTAGATTCAAGAAATAATATCAGTGGTTTTATGCAATATTCTTCCGGAGCCTCAAAAACTGATTACCCTGTAAATGAATTTAAGACTCGTCTAGTCAAAAATGATTCTCAAATACAAAATGAAATTACTCACTCAAAAGACGTCTATGAGCAATCTCTAGTTGCTTTCAATGAATTTGAAAACACTTATCCAAGCCACATAATTTTACTTTTTATATATAGTGAATACATAGAAATTAGAAACAATCTCAATAAATTTCTAAGTCCAATATCTCAACTAATGTACAAAATCCCACAAGCGCAGAAACAGTAAAATATTAAATTTTCTTAAAAAATTAATCAAAAGTTAACTTTTTTTGTAATTTTGGAAAAAGTATGATAGAATAATTGTATTATAAAATAAAAACAAAAATATGTGAACAGATTTTTCAAAAAAAGAGATTGTTCCGGTGGTTCAAATCCCAAATCAGACTGAAGATTTTGATATAGACTCTCAAATTAATTTTGAGGATATTTTAAAGGAACTTCAAGATATTTTAAAATCACCATCACCATTTACTTTGTATCAAAAATCAAATGAGCTCAAGGAAAAATTCGCAGAATTTATTAATAATATAACAAAAAAAATCTCTGAGTGATTTAATTCACAAAACAAGACTGTAATTATTTCAATGTATCATAATGCACAATATGAAAAAGTTTGGATAAATAATTTGAAAAATTATTTAGAAGATTCAAAATATTTTGATGTCTATATTTATTTTAAGTCAATAATGGCTTTCGAAAAAGAGAAACAATATCTTGCAAAAGCTCTTTTGAAAATGTATAAATGAACTAAAAAAGAAGATATAGAAAAATTTTTAAAAAAATTTAGCAAAAATTTTAGCTTTGAAAACATAAAAGAAATTTATAATAATCTAAAAATAAAGGAAGTAGAATTTGAAATAAAAGATTTTGATGAGAATAAAATGGAAAGATTTTTAGAGAAAATATACCTGTCTGATAAAGTTGATAACAATTTATTTTTATCTTATTTCTATCTTAATTTAAAGGAAATAAAGACAAAATTTGAAGATACTTATCATATTTTTTCTGAAATCACTATTTTTTATTTAAAAGAGACAAATATAAGGGATTTGCAAATTATAGATTATGTAAATAAGAAAAAAAATCATGAATTAAAAATTAAAATAGATTCTGAAATTAAAAATTTCTATGAAAATAAAGCAGTTTTTTATAAAAATGTTTCTGATTTACTAAATTTAAGTGCTATAACTTCAGTGGAAAGAGGTTATTTCTGGAAATATATAAAAACAGAAATTATAAATCAAAATTACAAGGAGATAAAGAGATTATTTTATTGGAATAAAGATGCTTGTAGCAACAGAAATGAGTGGGCACTTCTTAAATGAAATTTTATTTTAAATGAGAAAAATCCATTTATAAAGGAGATAAATTCTATAATTTGATTTAAAAAATTAATTTTAGCTATTAATAAAAGTATTTTTTCTCCATTTTTAAAACCTATAATTTATTGAATAGTGTCAGAAAAAATTACTATAAATAAAAAGGATTTATTAAAGCTAAGATATTTAATGACCCTTATTTTATCTGAAAATTATGCTGAATACAAAAAAACCTATAATTTCTTTGAAGATTTAGAGACATTTTTGGATTTTAATCTTTCTACAGCTAAATCTTTTAATGTTAATTTAAAGAAAATTAAAATATTTACAGCTAATATAATTGTGGCTATAATTTGATTGTATTTTTTGTATAATTATGCTCCAGTTTGAGTATTTGTAGCCATTTTATTTTTATTAGGCTCATTTTTTAGGGAACAATTTTTGACATTTAGATCTGGAATTGAATGGAATTTTGGAACTAAGACTTTCGCGACAGCACTGCTTGTAGTATCATCTTTTTTCTGGATTACAAATCTTGATAAAACAAAAGCCGATTTATGAAATTTGATATCTAAAGTACAAAAAGTTTGAATTTACAACACTGAGGAAACTTCAAAAATCGCAGCTGAAAAGCTATGAAAATTAAAAATTTGAGAAATGGTAGCTGATATTCTACAGTCAAATAAAAAATAATCTAAACGAATTTATACATTAAAATTCCAGCTGAAGTAGCTACATTTAAGGATTGCTTCTTTCAAAACATTGGGATTTCCACTAGATAATCAGCTTTTTTGATAACTTCAGATCTTACTCACTCTATTTCATTTCAAAGTACTATACAGATATCTTCTCACTTTTTTGGCACAAAATCACGCAAATCTATACTTTTTTCATTTTGCTCAAGAACTACTATTTTAAATCATTTCTCTTTTAGCTCACTTACAATTGAGATAATATCATCATAATACTCCCAATCTACTGAATCTTGAGCTCATATTGCAGTTTTGCTAATGTCTTTTCTTGGGGGAATTGGAGTAAAACCGGTCAAAATAATTTTATCAAAACCAGCCCCATCACAAGTTCTCATCATCGCTCAAACATTGAGACATGATCTTATGCTGTCTAAAAGTAGATATTTTTTTGCCCCAAGGGCACTTGTTTCACTGTGCATTTTTTATAATCTATATTTTATTGATTCTAAAAGTTTTTTTATGTCATCGGGAATTTCTTTTGGCATTTTGGCTTCGGCAATTACGTACATATCTCCGGTTTTAGTTCAGATTTTTCTTCATTTTCATTTTATTTTAAATTTTGTTCAAGGCTTTGTTCACTCGGGAATTTTTAGTTTTAAATGTTCATTATAGACTGTGTCTATTCCAAGTTTTGTACCTAAAATTAAATCCATAATTGGCACTTCATAAGTTTTTTCTACATCAACTATGACTGCTTCTTTTTTTGGAGCCTCTCTTTTTTGTTCATAGAAATTTTCCCTTGTATCTCAAAATAAATCTCAGAAATCAAATGAAGAATAACTAGTATTTCTAGAGCTTTGCGCATTTTTAAATAAATCTTCAAAACCCCCAAATCAAGCCTGTCATCCGGAATTTCCAGAAAATTGACTTCAGGCTTTTCAGAAAGTATCATATTGTTTTCTTTTTTTTGGATCTTTTAAAATTTCATAAGCTTCATTAATTTTTTTAAATTGGGCTTCTGCTTTTTTGTCTCATTTGTGTTTGTCTGGATGCCATTGCATTGCCTGTTTGCGATATGCCTTTTTTACATCAGCTTCAGTTGCTCATTTTGAAATTCAAAGTGTATCATAAAAATCAGAATTTGCCATATTTACTAATTATTGATAAAGTAAAGATCAAGTGTAGTCTATTTCAGAAAATGATTTTACTCAAAAATTTTCTATTTCAAAATTTCTTATAAATTTCTTATAATTTCAGGTGTTTTTATAAAGTTTATAAATATTTTTTTGAGGTAATAAATTTGTAGTTCATTTTAGCAAATTATAGCTTGCAAGTCATCAGCTTCACTCAAGATACAATACGTTATTTGTTTTAGCAGAGTCTAAATTAAATCAAGTAGAAGATAAAACTAATCAAGTAGAAGATAGCGCACAAGTAGAAGTTAGTGTTCAAGAGGAAAAAATACTGGCAGGATTTCCAGAATTAAATGAGAGCACTTTGTAATTTAAAATTCAATAATTTACTTTTCAGCTTAGAGTATTATCTGCTCATCTATTGCTTATTAATAATTCGGTTCACTCCTTATTTGCTAAAAATCAGGTAAATGTTGTAGTTCCGTTATAATCTAAAGAATCTATAGAATAATCTCAAGAAATCACAGAGTCATCAGGATTTGATTTTAGGGAATCCAGAGTATTTGAAAGGTCAACATCATCCACATTTCTTTCCTCAAAAAATGACGTAAAATAAGCACTTTTCTTATAAATTGAATCCATAGAAATAAAAAGCATAACAACAAAAAGCGACAATATCATTGTCCAAATTAGAATTGATCAAGATTTATTCATTAGTTTTGATATTTAAAATCAACCTAATTATAGCAAAAACTAATAAATATCAAAATATATTTCTTGGAAAAAATTTGACTTTCTTTACTCATAATTTTTATTTTAAAAAAACTTTTGTAAAAATTGGATTTTTTTTTAGAATGAATTTAATTAAATTTTCTAACTTTTTATTTATGTATTTATCGGATACTGACATTAGAAAAGCCACACAAAATTGAGAAATCATTATTGAAAATTTTGATGAAAAAAGACTTCAAGCAGCAAGTTATGATTTGCTTTTATGAAATAAATTTTTAATTACAGATTCTCATTCTACACAATTTATAGATCCAGTTAATAAGATTTTACCTCAAATGAGGGAAGTAATTGTCGAAGACTGAAAAGAATTTGTACTTCATCCAGGAGTAAGTATTCTATGATTTAGTTGGGAGAATTTCTGATCTAATAATTATTTAATTCAATTATCTGGTAAATCAAGCCTAGCTCGTATTTGACTTGTAGTTCACAATACTGCAGGACTTATTAACCCATGACATTTTCTAAATATTGCATTTGAACTTAGTAATCTCAATAATGTACCAATAATTCTACGTCCAAAAATGGAAATTGCTCAAATTACTTTTTCTCAAATAAGTTCTCCTCCAGAAAAAACTTACGATAAAGTATGAAGATATCACACGAATAATTGGACCGGATTTGTAGAGAAGAAAATTTAACCTCCTGTCATTTCGAGCCTCCTCTGTGTCATCCTGAGCTTGTCGAAGGATCTATTAAAATAATTTACTAATTTTAAACCCCCTAAATGAAAACTTGAACACTAAGTAAATTACTTAATCAAAGAGAATATACTCAAAATGAAAAAATAGTAATTGAGTATTTTTTTACTAATACAGATAAAAATATTTATTGTGCAAAAGATACTCTTCCTAGCCAAGTTTGGGCATTTTTATTATGACAATATTCAAGAAGTCATCTATCTCTCAGAGACAGATTCTTAAAAATTTTTGAAGACCAAAAAAATGCCTTTAAGGAATGAAAAATTTGAAATGATGAATATATTTCATTAGAAGAATTAGCTGAAACTATTAAACAAAAAAATGATATTAAATTACAATATTTCTACGATAGAGCTACTTCTTTTTTAAAAAAATGGTGAGTAGAATATGGGCATAATTCTATAAAAGATTGAGATGTTATAAGATTTGCTGCAGAGTGAGTAAGTCAGGTTTTCACGAAAATTATTGAATCACCTTTCCCAGCACTATGAGCTTTTCAAGAAACTTCCACTAGATATATGCCATTTTCAAAAGAAAATATTTTATTTCCTCCAGAAATTGAAAAATCAAGTTTTAAAGAAGAAATTAAATCTTCAATTTATGAATTATTTGAGGTTTATGAGAAATGACTAATTATTGTAAAAGAAGCTTTAATAAAGAATTCAATTTTTAAAAGAGAAGATTTTACAAGTGAAAATACCTTTAATTCAACTCTAAATACAAAAACTTTCGATATTTGTAGATATTTACTTCCATCTGGAACTGCTACCAAATTATGATGTAGTTTTCAGACTAGAACACTAGAATCTCACATTTCATATATGTTATCTCATCCACTTGAAGAAGCTAGAATTATCTGACAATCTATTTGGGAAGAAGCAAAAAAAATATCACCAGGATTACTTAATCACGTAGCAGAAAATAATTTTGATATAGAGAGAAATTCAAATTTATCTTCTTGGGCAGATAATTATTTTGAAAATAAAGAAATTAAAACCCTAATTTATAAATGAATAAGTGAGGATGATAGATTAAATATAGTGTATATTTGAAATCTTGATAATGATATTTTGGCCTCTATTTTATTTGAATCAGCTAGAAAATATTGACCAAGTTATAAAGAATGTCTTGAAAATGTAGAGAAAATGAGTAAAGTAGAAAAAGAAAATTTAATGGAAACTGCACTATGAAAAAGATGAAAATTTGATAGAATGCCAAGGGCTTTACAACATACAAGCGTGTTTGCCGAATTTTTACTTGATTTTTGAGCCTATAGAGATTTACAAAGACATAGAGCAACAAAGCAAATTTGGCAATGAGTTACAGCAATTCATTGATACAGTTACCCAGAATATATTGACCTACCTGGAATGGAAGAATTTAAAAAAATGTATGATACTATAATGATGAAATTGGTTGATTTATGAAAAAAGGTTATTAAAGAAAATATGTATTTAGCTGAATATACTGCAGCCTTGTGACACCTTATAAGAACAACTTACGAAATGGATCCAGGGCAAATTGCTTATTTAATTGAGCTTAGAACTACTCCGCAAGCTCATCATAGCTACAGAGATATAATTATTAAATTATATGAAAAAATTCAAGAAAAAGCTCCAATATTTGCAAAATATATAAGAGTATGATCTGGAAATACCTCTAGAAAAGATGAGGCTGAAAGAATAGAAGCAAAAAAAATTGCCCTATGAATTAAGAGTTAATTTTTTACAAAATGATATTTATTTACTAACTTTATAAAATTATGTGAAATTGATTAGGTTTTAGACATGAACTTGAATTAACAGAAAATAGATTTGTTATTTTAGCTACTCAAGCTTGTGGAGAATGTGGTAAAAATTGTGAGATAGAAACTCAAGAAAGTTGTGAGGCCTTTAGAAAAAGAGTAGAAGAATTAACCTATGTAAATTAATGAAAAATAAATTTATAGTAATAGAATGAGTTGATGGATCTGGAAAAGCAACTCAGACTAAATTATTAGTTGAAAATCTAAAAAAAGATTGATTTTCCGCTGATAGTATTAGTTTTCCAGCTTATTGAGAATGATCTTGTAGATTTGTGGAAAATTTCCTAAACTGAGCTTACGGTCATCCTTCAGAAGTAAATTGATATATCTGAAGTAGCTTTTATGTTTTGGATAGATTTGAACAATCTCCAAAAATTAAACAAAAAATACAAGATAATGATTTTTTGATTTCAGACAGATATTCAACGGCAAATTTTGTTCATAGATGAACTCAGTTTTTAGAAAAATGAGATATTCATTGATTACATCATTTTTTTGATTGGGTGTATGATTTTGAATTTAATAAAGCAGGATTACCACAACCAGACTTAATTATTTTTCTTTCATTATCGATGGAAAATATTAAGAAAATGATAAATAAAAAAATAGATCAGCACAGAGAATATAATCTTAGTTGATGACTTGATTTAGCTGAGCAAGATATTAAACATCAGGAATATTCTCTCCAAGTTTGAAAAGAATATTTACCAAAATATTTTAAAAATTATGTCGTTCTTGAGTGCGAAAATGAAGCTTGAGAGATTTTGACCATAGAAGAAATAAACAAAAAGTTAATTACTTTAATTAAAAATTTTATTAAATAACCTTATTTTTTATGAAAGTTCGTATAAAAACTAGTGATTGACAGGCTCTTAATTACGAGAGCGCTTGAGCTTGTGCCTTTGATTTTAAGTGTGTGAGTGAAATTACTTTTGCTCCGGGAGAATTTAAATTAGTAGAAACTTGAGTTGTTGTGGAAGTTCCGGCTGGATATGTTTTGCAAACTTCTCCGAGAAGCTCTACTTTTAAGAAATTTGGATTAATTCAGACAAATTCAATTGGAATTATTGACCAAGATTATTGTGGAGACTCAGACACTATTAAATTCCCATTTTTAAATATGAGATCAGAATCTGTTACACTTGAGGCTGGAACTCGCGTCGGGCAGTGAATGTTTGTGAAAATTGATATTGCGGATTTTGAAGTAGTAGAGACTATGTGAAATAAAGACAGATGATGATTTGGAAGTACAGGTCATAAATAATTTCATTTTATGAAACAAAAAATCTACATTATAGACGGGTATAATTTTATTTATAGGCTATTTTATGCTGTTCCAAGCTTTACTTTAAAAGATTGAACTCCGGTTAATACGGTTTTTGGACTTGCAAAAATGGTCTTGTCTTGGCAAGAACAAGACAAACCAGATAAATTAATTTTTGTAGTTGATAGCAAATGAAAAAACTATAGACATGATATTTATGAGCAATATAAAGCCACAAGAGATAGAATGCCAACAGATTTAAAAACTCAGGAAAATTTAATTTTTGAACTTTTAGAAAAATTTGGAATTAATCCAATTTCAAAGATGTGATTTGAAGCTGATGATATAATTTGAACTTTAGTTGAAAAATTAAGAACCGACAAAGAAAATGACATTTATATTTTGAGTTGAGATAAAGATTTATATCAATTTATAGATTGAAATGTCGCGGTTTATGATACTATGAAAAGAAAAATTTCTCACACAAAAGAAGCTCAAGAAAAATTCGGAGTTGATCCAAAATACATAGTTGATTATCTCGCAATTTGTGGAGATAGTTCAGATAATATTCCAGGAATTCCAGGTTTTTGACCAAAAAAAGCCGAAGAGTTAATTAATAAATTTTGAACTCTAGAACAAATTTATGAGAACATTGAAAGCCTCACTGGAAAGACAAAAGAAATACTAGAGCATAGCAAAGAAATCGCTTTTTTAAGCAAGAGGTTAGCCACAATTGATACAAATGTAGATATTGGTGACTTTTCACTTTCAGACTTTGATTTTATCTCAAAAAAACTTATTAATGAAGATAGTATTTCTTTTTTTAAAAAACTAGAATTTAAATCCCTAATTCCAAAAACTCACCAAGAAGAAGTAAAAAATTTTTCATCCCTTTGAGTTAAAGTTGTAAAAATAGAAAAAGAAAACGAACTTGAAAACTTGAAAAATAAAATACTAAAAACCTGAAAAGTATCTATTTCTACAATCTGAGAAAATAGTTTTTCACTAGATGAAATTAGTATTTATTTATGAGAAAAAGAAGTTTATGAAATAGACACAGCAAAGCTCTATATTAAAGATTTTTTATCTGAAATTTTAGAGAGTGATATTACTATTTATTGATATGAATTAAAAGAAGATTTAAAAAGAATTTGGTGATATATTGAGGAAAGAGCAGTAAAAACAGAAGCCTTAATTAAGTCTCAACAAAGCTTGTTTTAATTACTAAAACTTCAAATAACTCAATTTAAATCCGCTCATCCAATAAATTGGAAAATTCAAACACTCAGTACTATTATAAGAATTCAAATCACTATATAAATAAGGGATGATTTTGCTTTTTTCATTTTTTCTTCATTTCATCAACTTGTTAGAATTGTCATTCAAGTATAAATTATCAGCACTATTACAATTATTCAAATAAATCAGGTTGTGTATTGGATTACACTTCTAATTATTTTAACTGTATCTGATAAATTTGGATTTCAAAGTGCTTGTCAATTACAAGTTGTCGCGAGTCATGTATTTGTACAATTTACGGTTCAATAAATACTATTTACGAGAGTTGTAGAAATTTTTACAAGTATAAATCATACTATCGCAGCCATTACTCCTTGCACTCATTTTTTGTATTTTTCTTCATTTCATCCACCTGTCACAATTCCATAAAATGATAAAATTGCCACAGAAATAAAAATAAAAGATGCCATAACACTCATTAATTTTATAATAGGATTTAGTACAGAACTCGAGAATCCTGCTGCTGTAGATTCAGAAATTCATTTGTCATAGAGTGATACAAAGGCGACATAAGATACTTGCATTATAATTATTCAAATTGATACCCAGAGGATTGAAAGTCTCCATTTTTTAATATCTTCTTCTCCTCCGGTTCAGAAAAATAATTTTATAGTAGTCACAAATAAATAAAGTACAGCTATTGCTATAAAAATATTTTTAGCATCTTTTGCAACAGAAAGAAGTAAATTTCTCGCTCATTTTTCTCACACAAAATCTCAAGTAAAATGCTCATTTTCTTTGAAAATATCCAAATAACTTCATCTATCACTAGATGCTTTTGCGTCAACTGTCTTAATGTCAGAGATTGCAAAAACCGAAAAACTAGAAAAAAGCAGAGTTATTAAAAACAATATTTTAAATAATTTTCTCATATTAATAATTGAATTATTTTATAAATTAATAGATTTCTCGCTAACGCTCGAAATGACAGGTACGGGGAATTAAATTTTAGGTTCATCACTCGCTTTTGATTCATTATCAATCTTTGGTTCTTCACTCTTGATTATTCAGAGGCGAGACTCGATTTCCATGTCTACGTATTCTTTTTTTCTTCAATACATTTTGCGAGAATATTCTTTGATAACTTTGGTTACTTCTTTATTTTTGTAGGTATTATCCCAGAATGTCTTCATATCAAATGGGCGAGTTGTAGCATTATCAATATTTAATTTGCAATAAGCTGTAAAATTCGCAATTCAAATTATATCTTGTTGAGACAAGAGTGGTGCGTATTCTTTTTCAAGATACTCTGCATCTTCCGCTCCGACTTTAAATGACATAATAGTTCAGGCATTTCAGAAAACTGCATCTTTAATTGATGGTTTTCCGTCATTTTTCTTATTTCATCCGATTTGTGCGATGTATTGGTGGGCCATAATAAGAGCTAGGTGATACTTACGAGCTTCTGATAATATCTCTCCGAAAGTGTCAGTTGCAAAATTTTGGAACTCATCAACATATAGATAAAAATCCTTTCTTTTGTCTTCTGCAATATCAGCTCTACTCATCGCTGCCATATTTATTTTTGATACAAATATCAATCAAAGAAGTTGGGCATTTAGGTCTCCTATTAATCATTTAGAAAGATTTACCATTAACACTTTTTGATTATCCATAATTTCCCTTAAATTAAAGGCAGATTTTGGCTGACCTATAATATTTCTAATTGTCGTATTTGTAATAAATGGTCAGAATTTAGAAGAGAAATATGGTATCATTTCTTGTTTTTCGCGGTCTCCGGTATTTGCATATTCATGCTCCCAGAATGATTTTACAACTGGATTTTTAATTTTTGAAACTTTATATTTCATAAATGCATCATCCACAAAAAGACGCGGAACGTCAATTAAAGTTCCTCCTTCGTCCTCATCATCCATAAGAGTTAAACAACCATTTCTGAAATAATGTTGAATACGAGGACCAAAAATTTCCTCATTAAATATTTTAATAAAAATACTAGTAGCATCCATTGCCGCTCTATCTTTTTCAATTGCTCTTAGATTTGGATCACGACTAATTATATCAAGTAAATTTAATCACATAGGCCTTTCAGTATCTGATGGATCAAAAATTATTACATCTTTTGCTCTCTCTTTTGGAGTGAATGAAATTACATCTTCAACCAAATCCCCGTGTGGATCTATGATACAAAGTCAGTCTCCAGCCCATAAATCTTGACGAGCAAGATATCCGATAAATACTGATTTTCAACCTCACGATTTTCAGATAATATAATGATGTCTTCCTCTATCTTTTCTGGCAAAATAAATTGGAGTCTTGATATTTCTATATTCATTAACTCACATTAATACTCAATCTTTGAATAATGGAAATCCTCAAATATATCTCTGAGCTTCCTCAGAAATTGGCATTTTTCAGTCATCAGTTGGTTTTCATTTTCTATCTCATTCTTTTTCTACATTTACAGTTTCGCCCGTTATTAATACAAAGTTTTTATTTTCATCTTTAAATAAATTTTTATTTTCATCAACCTTAAGAAGTGATCAATCTTTTGTATAAATATTTCAAAAATTATCTCTTTTGTAATCATTTAAAATTAAAGGCTCACGAGGTGATTTCAGATTAGAAGGTGGTGTAATCATCTTGTATTCAAGCCATTTTATTACTGGAGATTTATTGTAATTAATATCTGGGAAATGATATAGAGTTGAGAGCTCATCTATTGAAAAAACACTTTTATTTTGCAAAAGTCAAATTAACTTAAATTTGAAAGCTATATATCTAATTGGAGTCAAAATAAAACTAAATAAATCTTCTGAAACCCTCGGATCATCGAGTTGATTATTATATTCATCTGTAAAAATTCAAGTTACAGAAAGCAGATTATGAAGTCATTCCTTAGCACTCGTTTCGTCCAAAGAAGCAACCAAAAATCTAATGGATGCTTGAAATCATTGCTGTCCAGCAAGTTCTCAAACTGCTTTATGAGATTCTTGTTCTGCCTGATTAAATATTTTATACGAATCTCACCCACTCGCTCCAGGTGCGTTTGAGCCAGCAGTTTCCTCGTTATTTATAAATCTATTTAAAATCCAATAAAATGGATCTAGAATTTTTTGGATTAATTCCATTCAAAGAGATGCTTTTATTCATTTTTTATATTGTCATTTTGCAACAAGACTTGCTCACTTTTTGGCTTTTTTATTCCAGGCTTGTCCAAGAGGTTTAATTACCATTTGAAATACAGCTTTATCTGTTTTTTTAAGAGTTCAAAATGCATTTGTAATACTTGAGAGTGGATCATCTTCAAAATATTTATAAGTTTTTATTGGGAAAATATCAGTATTTACTTTTCCAGAACTCACAGCTTTTAGTGTATAACCTGCCGGTTTAATATCTATATAATCTTTTTTGTCTATAATTTTTACCTCAGCATCCGGATAATTTGAAGTAATTTGTTGAGTTACAAGCGTTGAGCATTCTCTATAAGTAACCAAATAAAAATGAACTTGTCCCTCATTATAAGCTATTTCAAGCGAAATTTTTGCATGATTGAAAATCATATTTAAAATTGCATCTACAAAACTAAGTTCATTTATTTTATGAACCGCTTTATAAAAGATAGACATTATTCCTATTTTTTCCTTGAAATCTTTTTTTGTTTCTTTCTCTTTATCAAGTTTACTATCAGCCCTTGGAAGGCTTACTTGAATGTAAACTAATCTTTTTGATGTATAAATTTCATAAAGGAGTCTTATTAATTTTAGAATAAGAAAAAATATTATTACAAAAATCAATATATTAACCGCATATGAAAACCAAAGCCCAACAGTATCAAAAAAACCTCAAGAAGATTCTGCAGTCGGGGCAGTAGTTTTTTTTGTATTTTGTATAATTTTAGTAGATACTCATGCTATCGCGTGGGCCTTAGATACGAATAAATCAGCAAAACTCATACTAGAAAATTAGAAATTAAATTTAATTATATTCAATATACCATAAAACCCTCAAAAAGGCAAAATTAAATCATTTTTTTAAACTCATCGAGTGATAAAATTTTCACTCAAAATTCTGTAGCTTTTTGTAATTTAGATCAGGCATTTTCTCCAGCAATCAAAAAATCTAGATTTTTTGAAACAGAAGTTCTTGTCTCTCATCAATTTTGCTCTATTATTTTATGAATTTCATCTCTCGAGATTTCTGAAAAACTTCCAGTCACACAAAATGATTTATTTGCAATTTGGGAATTAAATGTAATATTTGAGTTTGGTTTTACAGGAAGGATTATATTTATTTCTTTTAATAAAGCTATTACAGGCTCTTTGTACTCCTCAAAATAATAAACAATATTATGTGCTCAAACAGGTCCTATATCTTTTATTTCTTGTAAATCTTGAGGATTTAGGGAGGTTAATATTTCAAATAATAGATCCTTCGACTCCGCTACGCTTCGCTCAGGATGACGAGTAAGAGAAATTACATAATTCGCAAGAATTTTTCCGGTTTTTTTACCAACTTGGGGAATTCCGAGAGCCACAAAAAAATTGGCTAAATTCATATTTCTAGAATTTGAAATAGCATCAAATAAATTTTGGGTTTTCTTGGTTTCAAAGCCTTCTAATGCCAAAATCTCATCTTTGAATTTTTCTAAATTATAGATAGATGCAAAATCTGTTATATATCATTTTTCTATAAAAAGCTCAATAATTTTATCACCCATTCCATCAATATTTGCTCAAATTTTACTTACAAACAAAACAAAAGAACCCAAAGTTTGAGCTGGACATAGTTTTTTATTTGGGCAATACCAGGCCACTTTTCCGGTGTCTTTTTGTAAAACAGTATTGCAACTTGGACAATTAGTTGGGATATCTAGCATTTTTTCTTTTCAACTTCTTGCTTCAGTTATCACACTTATTACCTCAGGAATTACCTCTCCGGCTCTCACGATAAAAACTTCATCTCAAATTCGCACATCTTTTTTATGTAGCTCATCATAATTATGAAGTGTTGCTTTTGATACAACAACTCAGCTTACATTTACAGGCTTGAGGTGAGCAATTGGCGTGATAATCCCAGTTCTTCCGACACTGTGCTCGATATCAAGAACTGTAGTTCTCACATTTGTTGCTGGGAATTTGTATGCGATAGCATATCTTGGATGATGTTCGGTAGTTCCGAGTGTTTGCCAAAGAGATAAATCATTTAATTTTATCACAAGTCCATCAATTTCAAAAGCAAATTTTGGTTTATTTTCTCAGAGTCTTTTTATTTCATTTACAATTTCACCTATATTTTTTGCCTCAAAAAAATACGGCGAAACCTGAAATCCAAGGGATTTTAAGAATTGTAATTCATTAAAGTAAGAGAAAGATTTTTGAAACTCTGGCAGGGAACGATTGCCATCGTTCCCTACATTTCATCATTTCTCCAAATAAGGGAAACTATATGCGAAAAATTCTAAATTTCTTGATTTTGTAACATTATAATCTAGTTGTCTAAGGCTTCAACTTGCGGCATTGCGAGGATTAGCAAAAAGTTTTTCTCCGGCTTCTAATCTTTGTTTATTTAAATTCTCAAAAGCTAAAATCGGCATAACAACCTCTCATCTTACCTCAATTTCTTCTTCGATTTTAAATGGAATTTCCCTTGGAATTGATTTAATTTGCATTGCATTTATCGTAATATCTTCTCATTCAATTCCATTCCCACGAGTTAGAGCTTTTATTAATTTTCAATTTTTATAAGTCAAACTAACCCCAAGTCAATCAAATTTTAACTCAATTACATATGGAAGCTCCATTTCCTTTTTTAAAATATTTAAAATTCTTTTTTCAAAATCCAAAATATCCTCACTATCATAAGTATTATCCAGGCTTATCATCGGGTAAATATGAACTGCTTTTTGGAATTGATTACTCACTAAAACATCAATTTTAGAGGTTGCAGATTCTTCGTAGTTTATACCATATTTTTCCTCTAATTTCTTTAAAATTTTAAAAAGCCTGTCATATTCCTCATCAGTTATAACCGGAGACTCCTCATTATAATAAAGCCTATTGTGTTCTCTTAAAATTTCTTGAAGAGAGACTATATCTTGCTTTCCAAGATTTGAACCATTTTCAAGATAATAATTTGATTTTGTAAGTAGGTCTGAGGTCATATAATTAGTTAATTACTAAATTTCATCTAAAATTCCCTTATCTAAATTAGTTTGTTTTAAAATTGCATTTAATAATCATTTTCAAATACTTTTATTGTGAACTGGAATTGTAGTTCTTTTTCATGTTTTTAAATTTTTCATAGTACAATGACTCCCAACCCAAGAATGCTCTATATATCAATATTTCTTTAATAATTTTATTAAATCTTTTGGGTAAATTTGAGAATATCTAGGCATAATGTTTTTCGTTAATTTGAAGTTTAAAATCAAATTTTTTTATATCTTTTTGCATACTTAATAAGTAACTTGCAATAGCTTCTTTTAAATTTATAGATAATTCTTCTAAATTTTCTCACATAGTAAAACATCAAGGCAATGCCTTAACTTCAGCATAATAACTTCAATCATCTTCTTTATGTATTTCTATTCATAATTCTTTAAATATATCATTCATATTTATAATTATAAAAAATAAAACTAATCCCATTATATGGATTTTAAAAAGAAGTCAAAACTAACCAAAAAAAATCGGACGCAGTCCGATTTTTTTAGAAGACATAATTATTTTAAAATTTTAACACTATTAACTATTTTAACCAATTCATCAAATTGTTTTTGATATTTCGGATTAATATCTTCAGGTGAATTATTTTTAATTGAATTTATAATTTTCTCATCAAATTTCATTTGTTTTACATTGTTTTCATAATAATCACTCATTTTTTTAAATTCTGCATTTGGAAATTCTGCATTTGGAAATTTCTTCTGTAATTCAATATATTCATTTTCAAGAAGAAAATTTATATCTAAGTTAAGAAATAATACATAATTATCCAAATATACTATTTTTTTAACTACAGGTGAATTTAATCATTCATATCATGTCCATTCTATTTTTGTAGATGTTGGAATTCAGTCTATTGTTCAGTATATACAATTTTCTCAACAACTTTTATTTTTTATTATTTTCTCAACATCAGATTTTTCAATTGCTTGTTCCTGTCAAAGTCAATCAGGAGAAAAATTATATTCTCCATAATCTACCCACAAAGTTCCTCATGTGTATTCTTTAAATTCAATACTAGTGTGACATATTTTTGTATTTCCCTCATTCTCAGAACATGAAATTTCTATTTCATTTTCTTTTAAATAAGACAAACTTTTATTTTGAATAACTAAATTAGATGGAAAATCCAAAGAAATAGACATTTTATCTATTTTTAATGTCTTGTTTTTTCAGTTATCAATTAACTCATAACCCTTTTTATCTTTTGTACTTCCATTTCTAACTTCCTCTACAGCCCCAGAACTCACCTCTACACTTCAAGTCCCTACATTCTCTGTAACTTGATTTTGTACCATAGGAGTCGGAGCTACGGCTTCTTCTTTAAAACATCCCACAAGTAACAGACTTGAAGATATTAATGTAATAATTAGTAATTTTTTCACTTCAAGGACATTTGTTTTACTACACATAAAAATGAAATTAAAAATAAAAGTTTGTTTATTTATATAATATACAAGATAAGCGAAAGATATACTATTTTTCAAGTAAGTCAAAAGAAATTCAAAAAAATAAAAACGGACTTTGTCCGTTTTTATCGTATAGTTTAGGTAAATTAATTTAACTTTGTTTAATTCTTGAAACTAAATCTTCATATTTAATAGTTTTTCATCTCAAATCTTGAACTGGAGGAACGCGACAATCTCTTGGGATTTGGATAGGGAAATCTAGAGGAACTTGCTTCATAATAGATCTATTCATAAATGCTCTTATTTTACTATTTGATATCGATGAATTATTTAGTTCTCATTGTATATCGTTAATAGCGGTTTGAATTTGAGGATGAAGTCTAGGTAATCTTATCTCGGGTTTATTTTTAGGATCATTAGGATTTAGGGGTACTATTTTATGTGAAGTTTCTTGCGAAGTTATTTTATCTGTAGAATTTCATTGTATTATTGATTGCTGAATATGTTCTATTGGCTTTTGTTTTTGTTCATAAAATTGGTTATTTACAGTCTTTTGTTCTGTTGTAGGCTTTGGTTTAATCTCTTGTTCTAAAAGAGGTTTTTTTATGATAAAATTAGTAGTAGTATCATCACGATATTTACAAGAAAATTGAAGTGGCATATTTGTTTCATTTTTTTCAGGTGTAATAACTTGTACAGAAATAATATCTTTATTAAATGTGAGACTATTTCCCATAAGTAATTCTCTTCCTCCAACAATTGCAAAAATATTATATGATGGCGGGGCCGTAAGTTCTATGTCATTAGCTCAATTATTTTGAACATTTTTTAAGGTTAATCATCCAAATTGGTCAATTGCATCAAGTGTTTGATTATTATTCTACTTAATGAAAAACCTTCTTTTTTTGAGGAATATTTTTTAATGTCATCATTATCTTTTTTTAGTGTAGGATTTTCATCAAATTGTGGTGCATCAATACCCATAGTATAAAAGTTAAAATATAATTATTTCCATTAAGAATACTATATAATTTCTTTTCTGTCAAAAAAAACCTCATCAATTACGATGAGGTTTTTATATTTAAATCTTAAATAAATCTCTTATTTCATTTTATTTCTCAAAAAAGCTGGAACATCTAGGTCGTTTTGACCGTCTAGGAGAGATGAATTAGATATTGGCTTCATAGAAGTTTGTGGGGCTGGGGTTTGGATATTTCTTTTTCAGAATTGAGATCCAATTAGAGAAGTTTTTGGTGCTTCTTGGTGTCTCTTGTTTGATTCTTCGTTAAATCCGGTAGCCACAACAGTAATTTTGATTTCTCCTGTGTAATTATCATTGATAGTTGCTCAGAAGATAATATTTGCTTCTGGATCACAAGAATCTGTAATAATTCTTGCTGCTTCGTCAACTTCAAACATAGAAAGGTCTGTTCAACCAGTAATGTTGAATAATAATCATTTTGCTCCGGCGATAGAAAGCTCTAAAAGTGGAGAATCAACTGCAGCGCGAGCCGCTTCAATTGCTCTGTTTTCTCAAGAACCGTATCCAATTCCCATTAAAGCACTACCTGCGTTTTGCATTACAGATTTCACATCAGCGAAATCAACATTTATAAGTCCTGGATGAGTAATTAAATCAGAAATTCATTGTACTCATTGATTTAGAACCTCATCAACTATATTAAATGCGTCGAGTAGTGGGGTTTTTTTATCAATTATAGATAGAATTTTATCATTTGGAATTGTTATAAGAGTGTCTACTTTTTCTTTTAATTTCTCAAATCAATCAAGAGATTGGATAGCTCTTCTTTGTCATTCAAAATTAAATGGTTTTGTAATAACTCAAACCACTAGTGCTCCAAGTCATTTTGCAATTTCTGCAATTACTGGAGAAGCTCCTGTTCAGGTTCCACCTCACATTCCACAAGTTATAAATACCATATCGGCTCCGGCAAGCGCTTGTTTAATTTCTTCACTTGATTCTTCGGCTGCTTTTTTACCAATTTCTGGGTTAGCTCCGGCTCATAGTCCGCGAGTTGTAGCTCTTCAGATATTTATTCTAATTTGAGCTTTTGATGTAAATAAAGCTTGCGCGTCAGTGTTAATCGCTATAAATTCAACTCACTCAAGTCCAGCAGCAATCATTCTGTTAATTGCATTTTGTCAACCTCATCCAACTCAAATAACTTTAATATTTGCAATTGGTGAAATATAATCAGAAACATTTATTTCTTCTATGGGATTTTTTGTGAAATCTCATCTAAGATATGCTTTTAATTTCTCATCAGTTTTCCTTGTTACAGCCATATATTTATAAATTAAGTATTAAAAAATTAATGTAGGGAACGCAGATCTGCGTTCATTACGATTTTGTTTATCCTTTTGGAACAATTTTGTAAAACAGACTTTTCAGTGAATTCCAATATCATCCGATAGAAAAGTTTAGTTTGCTTCATTTGTGTGTGCTATATTTTTGAGATAATAGCAGAGTTCAGATAACAGAAGAAAATTGTGGATCTGAAATAGAAGTACCACTGATAAAATCAGAATCTTCAGGAACTCAAATAGCAGAAGGTAATCTCAAAACTTCTTTAGACAATTCTAGAATTCATTTCATTTTTGCTCAACCTCCAGTAATAATCGCTCATTCTGGTAACATTCAATCTTTTCAGATTTTTTTAAGCTCGCTGTTTACATAGTAGAATAATTCAGCATATCTAGCTCTTGTAATTTCAGATAAATATTTCATAGACAGAGTTCCTGTTTCGTTTTTAGATAATTTTTCTAGTTCAATTTCCTCGTCTTTTCATTTTTCAATTTTACATAATCCTAAATCTCCATATTCAATTTTTAATTTCTCAGCTAAATCTATAGATACTCTAGCACCAAGTGCAACATCACTCGTTACATTTTCTCATCCAATTGGAATAACTCCAGAATATATCAAAGCTCATTCTTCATATACAGTTACTCCTGTTGTAGAAGCTCAAATATCAATACATACAACTCATAACTCTTTTTGCCTTTTTGTTAAAACTGCTTCTCCAGAAGTAATAAGATTTGGATAAACATCTACTATATCAACTCCTACATCAAAAATTCATTTTTTAATATTGTTCAATACATTTGATCCGATAGAGAAAATATGAGCAATTACTTCTAATTTCTTAGCTGTCATTCAAATTGGATTTTTAATTCCCGACTCAAAATCACAACTAAATTGTTCTGGAATAACTTTTAAAACCACTCTATTTTGTAAATCTACTCAATTTTGAGCCATATCAAGGCTTCTATTAATATCTTCTTCTGTAATTTCTGAATCCATAACTGCCACAATTCATTTATTTGTAGCCACATCAATTCCTGTCCCAGAAAGGCTTAAATAAACATGACTTACTTGTTCTCAAGTCATTCTTTCTGCCTCTGATAAACTCGCATCAATATTATTTTTGAATTCATCCATATCCAAAATATTTCCCTTTCTTACCCCAAGTGATGATGATACACCCACTCAAAGCACTCTTAATTTTTTCTCTTCATTAAATACTCAGATAATGGTTTTTATTTTACTACTACCAATATCTATTGCTGTAAAAGTTTCTCCAGATACCATATATTGTGTTATATTTAAAAAAATAAACTATCCGTTCAAATTTTTTATTCAGCAAAAATATTAATCTATTGCTGATTTTTGTATAATTGATTGATTAGTATCGCTAAATACTAAGGATATTATATGAAAACTTACGAGTTTTTCAATTTTATATTTGAAAATAATTTTTACCGAAGAGAAGATTATTTTTAATAAAGTGAAATCTAAAAATTAGTTCACATAACACACATTATTTACCGTATCTAAAATTCCCAAAGATACACAAGTTGCATTGGTTTGAACAGTCTGTTTACATCATGTTTGACAAGTTAATAATGAGTTATATGTTCATCATAAACTACAAGTATAATCAACACTTAAAAGAGTTCAATCTCATATAGTGTTTATTGATCAAACAAACCATGCACCTGGTTCACGAACATAAATTGCCTGATTAGTATATGATATACCAGTATTCCATACTCAAGGATAATAAAAAGATGGGGTTTTAGTAATATATGTTCAATTAGGATTGGTTCACCGTGTTTGAACACTTCCTATTGCCATAAGAGATGATATACCTGTAATCTTAACACATGTTCTGTTATATGTTGTACCAATAAAAGCAGCATTACATGTATCTAATGAATAAAACATGGGCCAATAAGTATAAGCTCCTCCGACATATCATTGAGCATATGGCGCCCAAAAATTTTTCTGACTCCATGAAAGCGCAGTACAGACTCAATTACTAGTACCATCACATTTATCAGTGGTAGGATTGTAAGTTCCGCTTGTACAAGTTGGGGTTGTTTCACAACGATTTCTGGCTGAAATAAATGAATATCAAGATGGACAACTTATGCAACTAGTTCAATTCCAATTATATCAAGCTCAAGTATCACATTTGTAATTACAAGTAGTTGTACTTGCGGTAGCATTGTAAGTAGTTGTAGAATTAGCAGGAAGCCAAGCACCTCAATTCCATGTTTGAAGATAGCTTGATACAGAGTTCCATAGAGTTCAAGTTGCTGGTTTAGCTGCACATGTGAAAGTTTGAGTATTACCTACACAACTACTTCAATTCCAACTGTAATTTGTATTACAATTAAAATCACAAGTAGTCTGATTTTCTCACCAATTAGTTGTAGGAGTCCAAATAGTAGAATTCCAGGTTTGAGTATAGGTAGTAGTTGTAGTTGCAGAGGCATTTGTTGGGATTGATCATCAGCAAGTAGCTACTTGAGTATTAGCAATACAACCAGCTAAACTAGTAGATCCAACAGGACTAGAATAATTTACAGGACAACTAGTTTTAACTCAATTTACACAATAATTATTTGCTTCACATTGAGTTTCTCATGTTTTAGGTCATGTTCAAATTGGTGTAGAATAGTATCATGATTGAACTGTTTTACAACTCGTTTGTCAGGTTGAGTCTTGATAGGTGTTGTTTGCTGTACAAGGAGTTTGAGTTGAGAGTCACTCTGTTGGAACCATGTTTCAGATAGAAGCTGGAATACAAAGATTTGTATTGTAGTAATATCAGGCTTGACAGATGTATGAACAATCTTTAGGAGTTGTACTATGTAGCCATAGTATGTTG
>AMFJ01025487.1_pt1 | contig 27857 bp, 28 predicted proteins | sample 427208 | NCBI WGS metagenome assembly AMFJ01 (sample SAMN02954298, study PRJNA114691) | groundwater metagenome | biome: aquatic; feature: subsurface aquifer; material: sediment; isolation source: subsurface aquifer sediment | place: USA: Rifle, CO | collected 2008-08 | reverse complement strand
GCAATGACAGATGTGTAAAATGGGTGAATAGCATAAGTTATTTTATTTCTTTATGCCTAAAACAATCTACCGTATGATCATTCACCATGCCGGTTGCCTGCATAAATGCATAACAAATCGTGCTGCCGACAAATTTAAACCCGCGTTTTTTCAAATCTTTTGCCATGTGATCTGAAATAACTGTTTTTGCGGGAACTTCTTTTTTATTCTGCCAATAATTCTGAATAGGGCGATCATCTACAAAATGCCAAATATAGCGGGAAAAACTTCCCCACTCTTTTTGTACCTTCAAAAAGGCATGCGCATTTGTGATGGCCGCATGAATTTTTAATCTGTTCCGAATAATACCTGCATCTTTCAATAATCGATCTTGTTTATGCTGTGTATATTTTACAATTTTTTTTGCATCAAACTGATCGAGGGCTTTTCGGTAATTTTCACGTTTTTTTAAAATGGTGAACCAGCTCAATCCCGCTTGTGCGCCTTCTAAAATCAAAAATTCAAATAACAAATGGTCATCATAAATAGGAACCCCCCATTCAACATCATGATAATGCAAATAAAGCGGATCATCATTTACCCAAAAACAGCGGGTATTATTTTCATTTTCTACATGAAACGTTTTTAACGAATTTTTGCTTGCTGATGACATGCGACACACCAACGCTGTGACAAGAAAGGTGCGTCATTTGTATCACAGCTGAAATAGCTGCGCTACCCCTTCAATTGAACGTTTTCTTAAGTATATCTTAAGGATCAATCCCTATAATAACCCCCCTTAATTAGAAAATAATTATATTGAAGAACAATAAAAGAGTTCGAAGAATTACATGTTAAATAGACGCGATACCCATAAACAACACATACTCAATTTAGGCGAGGCACTTTGTCTTGCAGCAGCTGTATATTTTATTTGCTACATCTTGAGTCAAGGCAATATTGTACCCATTTCTATCAATTCAGTGTGGTCGTATATCAGCCATTGGGCCAAACATTTCCACATGCTTGCGGTGGGGTTGCTGCCTATTTACGTAGCGCTAATGGTATTTGGTACTGCCATGATTGGCATCTGTTTAGGCTCTGCATTACAACGCTTAATCATCAAATTTTTAGATTTAAAGTAATCTTTTTTCTGGTTATCTTGTCCGTTATTGGCGTTTTATAGCGTAAGCAAAAACGTTATTTTTGTATCCTCCACAAGATCTTTCACACCTATCTTTTTGAAAAATAAAACACTGCTTTTTTTGCCTCAATTTTCTATTATCTTTTAACCTTCTACACAAGAGTGCTATTCTTTGTAACTTTTTTTTCATTTGTTATGATCTAATCGCCCATGGATGAATAGGGACCGGCACATGGATCGGTACTTAAGCTAGGGATAAGTCTACCAAGGATTGGTAGAGGGCATGGATGCCTGATGTAAAAGTAGTAGGAGGGGTAGTCGCAAGATTACCCCTTTCTTATTTTTCCAATCGCTTCTCCCATTTTTACAGTAGATGTCTCAGTTAATGTCTCAGTTAAACGATTTTCCCACTCAATTTGATCCTTGGCAAACAATACAATAACGGTTGATCCCATTTTAAAATACCCAAGCTCTGCGCCCTTCTCAAGATAAATTGTTTCCAAATAATCCTGTACCGCTATTTTTTTCGATCGAGGAGGCATAGGCCACACTGTTTCGATATGACCTACCAACATAGCACCCACAAGCACCATCGCCATAGGCCCAACTGCTGTATCAAACAAGCAAACCAATCGTTCATTACGGGTAAATAATTGAGGCACTTTTTGAGTCGTCTCTGCATTGACCGAAAATAATTTTCCAGGGATATAAATTGTTTTACGTAAAGTACCGGCAAGCGGCATATGAACCCGATGATAATTATGCGGTGCAAGATAAAAAGTTGCAAAATGTCCATTTGTAAATAAGCAAGCAAGTTTTTCAAAACCGCCCAAAAGGGTCGACGTATCAAAATAAAATTTTTTCGCCTGAAATATCGCTTGTTCTTTGATTCGCCCAATCTGGCTCACATATCCATCCACGGGACTAGTAATCACCTCTTCTTCTTTTGCCAATGGCCGCAAGGCGGGTTTTAATTGACGAATAAAAAAACTGTTAAAAGTCGGATAATCTGCTATATTTTCGAGTAACGCTTCATGGACATTCACCTGATATTTTCGGATCAAACGCTTGATGGCCCAATTCTTAAACCATACAGAACGACATTCAGCAAGACGCCCTGCTAAACGAGAAAGAATATGCTGCGGACAACAATATTGTATGAATATCTTCATAAGAATAATAATAAACCCACGAAAAGGAGCAATTATCCTAAAAATGGCCAGCTTATACAACTTACATTTAGAATACGTGAAATAAAAATAATTTCTGCGTAAACTAAGGGCCATAGGTACTGCAATAGTATTTAAGAGGGAATTTCTATGGTCATCAAAATAATTATTCTGCTTTTTTTAGTCGTCATTATTTATAGTCTAGGCAGCGCATTATATTATCTTACCCATGAGCGAAATCAATCCGATTCAACACGTGTCGTCAAAGCACTGACCTGGCGTATTGCATTATCATTATTATTATTTGTTCTCTTGTTTGTTGCTTATTCGCTAGGATGGATTAAACCACATGGAGTATAAATAAAGAAGTTACCTGTTAAACATTTTTCTCTGGGATCGCAAGCCGCCGCATATCGGTCAATGCTCTTACCTCATTGGTAACAGTTTCCACATGATCATGCTGCACCAATTCAAAAAATAACGAACCTACTCTCGTCGGCGCGAAAATTTGTAACGACTTTGGCTGCATATCATTTTTCTTTGCCAAACAACAAATATCTTTAACATTTGCCGCATGGCTTAAATCCACAAAATATTCGACACCGCGATCCCATAATAATTTGATACTCTGCGGCATATTTTCCGAATTAAAAGCAATATGCTCCACACCTTCATTTTCTAAAATATTTAAATAATCTTCCTGATAAGAATTATAAAAAGATGTGGTTTTTAAATTAATTTTAACTTTGTTAAAATTAAAAAGACGTGCATAATAATTTCTCCAATCCTCTAAAGTTTCTTCGCGCACCGCATAGGTCATATGATCAATGCCCGTCAAACCGATCCCTTCTGGATTGCTTGATGGCAAATGAGAAAAACAAACAGCATAATTAGGTTTTTCTTTTTGATAATCGACAAAATAAATTAAACTATTGCCTAATGCATAAATAGCAGGAACTCCATACACATCACACATGAAAAGATCATTCGCATCATAAGGTAATACTGCGTGTTCTAGCGCCTGCTGATAAGCCATTTTAGCATCGGGAACTAAAAGCCCAATGGCCGAGACAGAAAAACCATACATATCCGAATGCTGTTCAGCTAAACTCTGCGCTGCTCGATTAACCACAATACGAATATCATTTTGCTGATAAATCGTCACATCTTCTCTATGATGATGTGCAATCGGACTAAAACCAAATGTTTCTAATTGGCAAGTCACTGTTTCTTTATCATGGGTTGAGAATTCAATAAAATCAATTCCTGCAACAGGAATAGCCAGCAAATTATTCGGTAATTTGGCTTTCATAGGTCAACTCAACTTTATCGCTTAATTTAGCAATGGGCTGCCACGCATCCATATGCCCTTGCCCAGCAAACATGTTACAACGTTCCGCATAGAGCAAGATCATTTTATCTTCTGGCAATATATCTAGACAATATTCAAAAATTTTCAACGCTTTTTCAAATTCTTGTTCTTGAAAAAACTGTATTGCATTATACAAGGCGGCACGTGTTGATAATTTTTTATCAATCAGTTCTTTTGAATCGCAATCAAAAATCTCATATAGGCGAATACTCTGGCTCTTACCTTTCACAATAATGTGATCAATAAAACGAATTTTAAATTCATCTTTATTTGATAAAGTATCAAGCACTGTTTCAGAAATAATAATATGTGTACCATAAATTTTATTTAGATTTTCCAAACGAGAAGCTACGTTAACCGTATCACTAATCACCGTACCGTCCATACGCTCTTGCTCACCGATAGTGCCAACCATCAAAGTACCATAATGAATTCCTATCCCCATATCCATCTTTTCAGCTTGTATTTTATTCATTTGGTTTAGCACATTAATAATATTAATTGCGGTATAAACAGCACCTTCAGCAGGGCCCTCGTAAAGCGCCAAAATGGCATCGCCAATATATTTGTCAACAACGCCATCATACTTTCTAATCAATGGCGCAATTTGATTTAAATATCCATTAATAAAAGAAAAACTTTCTGCCGGTGTCTTTTTTTCCAGTAAATGCGTAAAATTTCTGAGATCGGCAAACAAAACTGCCATATTTTTTTCGGTTTGATCACCTAAATGAATGTCCAAAATACTTTTCTTTTTTAACAACTCTAAAAAACGTCTTGGGAAAAAACGTGCATAAGCTTTAATTAATCGCTGTTTATCACGGACTGCTTTTTCTTGTAATTTTACATTAAGATCTTTTTGTTTGATGACTTCTTTCTGCGTTTTAATTTGTGCTTCTTGAATTAAATTAAATCGAACAGCAAGTGCGATCGCTTGCAAAATCATATCTATATCCAATCCTAATTGCGGCAAGCGAAATAAAAAAACATTGGGCGTAATGTATCGATAATAGGCTGCTAAATGAAATAAGGATGCCGCCATAATAGCCACCATACCTGCAATGTAATATTGAGCAGGCTTATATCCTTGTAACATGACAAAAAAACCGGCTATCGAAGTTAGCACAAAAGAAAAATTAATATAGTAAGTAACAATTATTATCTCAAGAGAAGCAATAAAACTACTACTAAAAGAGGAAAGTAAAGCAATAATTGCGACTGGAATGGCGCAAAACAAGTGAAAATTTAATATAACATTAATACGTGGAACATATTGCTTCGTTTGCAGTATGTTTTGGGCAAATAAGACATAGGTAAAGCCGACCAGCGTCATCACAAATCGATATCCATGTAAATACAACCAATTACTCACAACAATCATGGGGAACCGATTAAAAAATCCATCCATGAAAACGTAAGCGAGCACAGCAAAAACAATAAAAATGCTATATAACAAATAACCTTTGTCTCGTAAAAATAAATAAATAAATAACGAATGAAAAAACAACGCCAGCGCAATACCATACTGGATGCCCATAATAAAAAATAAATCAATTTGTTGAAGTAAATGTAAACTCGGCTTTACCAACTGAAAAGTCGTCTGCAACCATCCTTCTGAATAGTTATATAAATAATAAACAGATGAACCATGGGACGGAATATCTAAGGGAAACAGAGAAATATGCATTGTTTTAGGTAAAAAATTAACGCTTACCAAGCCGGCGGATGTTTCTTTATATAACATCCAATCGGTGTATTGGTTCGGAAAATTTTTAGTTAAGAACAATTGTACATCGTTAGATGTATCATTAACCACACGAAATCTTAGCCATACGCTTTGATCATAATTTTTAGCGCTGCTTTGTTCTACGAAATTGTACATAATAAAACGTTTTGAAAAGGAGGGGTCAGTCACCTCTTGTAATGTTAATTGGTGGGTTCTATCAATATACATTTCCATATGATTAGCTAAATCATAGGTGCTTTGGTTAGGTTCAATGACAACAGGAGGAGCAATAGCAGAAAATGCTCCTTTTGAAATACAAAAAAATAAACATAACAGAAAAATAATTCTTACCATTTAATTTTTAAAATCCTTATACAAAATCAACGATGATCTTGCCCTGGACTGTATTTCTACCCCCGCTTGTCGTTCCAAACACTTGATTAGCTCTTTGTGTCACATTAATATTTCGCTCTTGATACATTGTATAGCCATAACTAAAATCGAATTTGCATTGCTTGCTCATTTTGATGGTGGTGCCGACTGAAAGAATAATATTATTACCACTTACCACCTGCCAGGCTGGATTTCCGGGATCTTGATCATAAGAATAAGCACCTCGTACTGCCCATTTATCCGTGATTGCATAATTAGTTCCAAGGCTAAATCGCCACGTATTATGTAAAAAGAATGGCTGAACAACTTGCGGTAAAATAACGGGTGTATTTCCTGATTTAAAAGCAACATTTTTCAATACTAAATTTCTAATGGTTCCCCATTGCATACGTTCTACTGTCCCCATAAAACTCCAACGAGGATTCACGTATTGGTTAAGGCTAACCACAACACTCGGAGGCGCCACAATATGCACATTAAAAGCATTAGTATAAACAACCGCAGTATCAGGATTAGAAGATGGTCCACTGAAGGTGCTATGCCCATCAAGCGTGACCGAAGCAGGAGAGTGATAAACTATTCCAAGAATGGTGCCTAATATGGGGTGCCACATGGCGCCTATATGGCCGCTGGTTCCACGGCCATATCCAGAACTCTGAGATAAACTATCGGGAATGCCTGCTGTTGGAAAACCTGACATTTGATCTAACGAAATATAGGCAAAACTAAAATCAGCGCCAGCACCTACAAACAATGAATCCAGTAATTTAACGCTGAAACTAGGTGAAATATCATAAAGTGATGCCGCCGAAGATGTGCCTATATAACGTAATAGGGAAGAAGTGCCATTATCTTCTTTTCCTAAAAAAGTGTAGAGCCCCGAAACGCCGACGGTCACTCGGTCTGTTACAGGGGTCGCAAAATAGATCGATGGAAAAGGATATTCTTGCCGAGATAGAGCACTCCCCGTTTGCCGATAACTGGTCAATACCTGATTGGTCGTGCCTGAAAACCTGGAGTAATTAAACGTTTCACCCCAAGAAGCGATGAGCTGCGGGTTCGCTAAAAAAGCAAGACCGCTAGGATTATAGTAAACAGAAGTCGCATCATTGACGACTGCATTACCAATTGCCGCTTCAATATAAGAAGCTGCTGCGTGACCTGTAAAGAAAAAAGTAAATACAAAAACAAAATACTTCACGCATTGTTTTACTAAGCGCACATCCATGTGATACCTTCAAAATCAAGTCCATACGATTTTCAATCTCAGTGTAACTTTTTTTTTGATAATTTTCTCATTCTTTCTCTAAACAAGTTGCAACCGGTCTTTCAGTAATACTGATTTCTCCCGGATAAAGTTTTTCAGCGCCCCATTCAGACCAAGAACCATCATAAAGAGCGTGATTGGGATGATTCATCAAATCAAGTATAAAATTTAAAATAGGTGCCGTCATCCCAGATCCGCATAAAGTAATAATAGGTGATGTGACATCGATACTGACATCCAATAATTGTTTGCGAATTTTTTCAAGCGGTGAAAAATAACCTTCTTTATCAAAAAAAACTGAGTAGGGAAAAGAAAAACTTCCTGGAATATGTCCAGATCGTATCCCTCTTCTCGGTTCTGGCCCACCCGCAAAACGTACAGGGTGACGAAGATCAATCACCTCCGCCATAGGTTCTTTTAAATTCTGCTTCATTTTCAATAACGTACGCAATAAATGCGGTTGAAATTGGGCAGTATATTGCTTACGGCTACTGGGCTCATCGCCGGATGCTATTTTTCCATTATATTTTTCCCACGCTTTTAAACCGCCATCTAAAATATATAACTGATTTGGATTGTGCCCAAAAACTCGGAGCATCCAAAGCGCCCGGCAAGCAGAATGCAGCTCACTGTTGTCATACAAAATAATTTTATAATCATCTCGAATACCCAGTCCGCTTAATTTTTCACTGATTTCTGCTTCATCATGAATCAGCATATTAGGCAGATCAGTCTGTATATCGTGAAATTGATTTAAATCTAAAAAATGAGCATCAATAATATGTTTATCTAAAAATTCTTGTTTCGCATCGCGTTTAGTATCAGGCAAATGAAAGCTTGCATCTAAAATGATGACTGATTTTTGATTTTTACGAAATTTGTCAAGTTGAGCAGCATTGATTAACCAAGGCATTCCTAGATCTCTCATCATATAAGGTGCGGTTATTATAACGAAATACCTCTCTAAAAATAACTTGGTTATTTTAATAAATAAAGAAAATTTCTGCTCGGAAATATCAAAAAAATCAATAGAAACAATTAGATGATAAATCTCGTCCTTAAGCCATTTTTAAGAAATCTGACCTACACTGAAATTGTAGGGGTAAAAAATATCACGTTAACTTAAGGGGATATCTATGACAAGTACTCGTCCCAGTAGATTAGAAATCGATATTACAGGCATAGAACCTTCTGGAACGATTGAATGGAACCCGCGCAAAGAACGTTATGAAATGCGCAGCCCAGAGCGTTCAGAAGAAGAAATGCAATTTTCATATGACATCCCTCCCTTAATGGCCCCAACTAGAGCAATGAACAAAAAAAGCCAGGCTAAAATTCCTGTTCCCGCCATCATTTTAAGAGACTCTTTGAAGCTGGCTTCGCACTGCAATCAAACAATTGAGTACGAAACAAAAAACATAGGTAAATCCGCTTTTTCTGATTTTTTAAGTCCTGCCATGTCTGATCCGTTAAAAGCAATACAGTACATTTATACCAAAGGACTTCCTGGACGTTTTCGTGGTTTTGAAGATGTTATTAACCCATTGCATTACGTTAATGCTGCCCTAAATCTTGTGTGTGTGACTGGAGAATTAATCACCAAAACCGCTGCCGCTTTCTTAACGAAACCGATTAGCGCCTGTACGGAAATCATAAAAGACAAGAATCGAAGCAATACGGCACGTTTTTTAGCAGGTGTCGGCTGGGTTTTAAGTACGCCATTATGGCTGCTCTCCCAAGTTCTTTTTGCTGCGGGCAATGTTTTATCGTATACAAGAAAAATCGTGGATGGTTTTTCTAATCTTGTTTCAAGCGGAATTGCAAAAATAGCCGATATATTTAGAAAAAAAGAAAATCGCACTTATGGAAAAAAATATCCTTCTTTTAGAACGTCTCTCGAGCAAATGAAAGTGAATGGATTGCTTTGCTTAGGAGGGGGATTCCCTGCTTTTTCAGCGCCTATTCATGAGGCTCTTATTAAACACCGCGATGAACGCCGGATTAAAGAACATGAAAAGAAGGAGAAAGCAAAGGAAGAAGCAGCGCGTGCCGCGTCTCCTGAGCACTATATCATGCCGTCTTCTCCGCCGCGAGGAACCGCATACATTATTCAATCAACTCAATCTAACACAGCAAAAGGCACCTATACGCCTGTGCATCCGCCAACGCCACCCGTACCTCATACACCATCCACGACAGCTACTAACACTCCTTCGGCAAGCCCTGATCAAAGCCCAAGAAGCGTTGTTAGAAGAGCTTCTCATTAGGGCGACAATCGCTCCATTTCCCATGCCTGACCGCTTTTTAAGTAACGAATGCGGTCATTTAGCCGATTGTCCCGCCCTTGAAAAAATTCAAATTCAAATGGAACAACACGATAACCACCCCATTCTGCAGGGCAAGGCACTGGTTTTTCACCCCATTCTGCCCTGGCTTTATTGACCCGTGCTTCCAATTCTTCTCGATTAGCAAGAATGGTACTCTGCAAAGAAGCGGTCGTTGCAATTTGGCTGTCTCTCGGTCTTGATGAAAAATATTTTTCAGATTCTTCACGTGAAATCCGTTCAATGTTTCCGCGAATCCGGACTTGTCTTGCCAATTCCGGCCAATAAAAATTAAGCGCGACAACACCGATTGCTTCTGCTTGTAGGGCTTTTGGACTTTTATAACAGGTATAAAATACAAAACCTAACTGATTAAATTCTTTTAACAACACCACCCGTGTATCGGGATATCCTTTTTCATCAACTGTAGCAAGTACCATCGCCGTAGGATCAGGTGTTTTCATGGCAAAAATATCTTTCATCCACTGGTCAAATTGTTGAAAAGGATCAGAAAACATATTTTTTTCTTCCAAAGCACGTCCGCCATATTCTCTGCGTGCGGGTTGAAAAGGCTTCATGTATCCGCCCCCACCCTTGAAAAAACGGGAAAAATTGACAGCTGCTTGCGAAAAAGACAGAAAACAGGGTAAATTGTGCAACTTGGCTTGATACGCATCCATGTCATCCATGATAATTTGATCAATCATTATAAAGGATCAGAACCATGCAAAACAATTCACTTAATACCCATGATATGGCAGCCGACCTTGTACGCGACCTGATTAAAGAACGCCGCGCTGATCGTCGATGGAAAAATATCCGCTTTTTTCTAGGTTTTTTAGTCGTAGCAGCCCTTGTTTTTTTCATCCTTTCGGAAACCAGCCTATCTCCTGCAGCATCCGATAATTATGTTGCATTAGTACGCTTGGATGGCACGATTGGACCTGGAGAAGATTTTTCTGCAGAAACTATTTTGCCGATATTAAAAGAAGCCTTCAGCGATAAAAAAGCAAAAGGCGTTATCTTGGATATTAATTCAGGCGGCGGAACACCTGTGCAAGCGTCCATTATTCATGATGCAATTATTGATTTTAAAAATAAATACCACAAAAAAGTCATTGTGGTGGGTGAAGATATCATGGCATCGGGTGCTTATTATGTTGCGGTAGCCGCTGATAAAATTTACGTGAATCCCAATTCCATCACAGGTTCAATCGGCGTCATCATGAAAGAATTTGGTTTTCCTGATCTCATCAAAAAAATTGGTGTTGAGCGGCGCGTGTATACTTCAGGCGCCAACAAAGATCGGCTTGATCCTTTCTTACCACAAAATAAAGAAGACATTGAAAAAATTCGACATGTCATTAGTGAAGTCCATGCGAATTTTCAACAAGTCGTTCAAGCAGGACGACAAGGAAAATTACACGGTGATCCCAAAGAATTATTTTCGGGTGATTTTTGGTCTGGGCAAACGGCACAAAAACTAGGATTAGTCGATGGGTTAGGTAATCTTTCGGATGTGATGCATAGTGAATTTAAAGTATCAGAATACAAAGATTATAGTCAGCAAGCATCATTACTAAAAAATGTCGCCAATCAATTTGGTGCATCTTTAAGTATGATGTTAAACAATGATCGTATCCGTATGTTAGAAAAAATATAAGAATATACAAAAATGAATGAACGAAATGAATTTAATCAAATTGTTGGATACAAAGTAGAGCAATGGATATCCGCTAAAAAACCTGAAAAAAAAGTGCTGCGAGGAAAATATTGCTCTCTAGAACCGCTTGAAATCAATAAACATGCAGAAGCATTGTTTAATGCATTGGCCATTGATAATGCGGGTGAATCATGGACTTATTTGCCTTATGGGCCTTTCAAAACACTGGATGAATTTAAAGAATGGCTAAAAATCAAAACCGCAGAACAAAATACTTTACTCTATGCCATTTTAGATAACACACAAAAACCAATTGGTATTTCGGGTTATGGGATAAATTCAGAACATGGCGTAATTGAAGTAGGTCATCTACATTTTTCAGCGCTTTTAAAAAAAACACCGCTTGCAACGGACGCCATGTATTTAATGATGCGCTATGCATTTGAAGAGCTTCACTATAGACGGTATGAATGGAAATGTAATGCGCTGAATCAATCATCGCGCAATGCCGCCCTTCGTTTAGGATTTACGTTTGAAGGTATTTTCCGACAGCATTATGTTTTTAAAGGACGCAATCGTGATACCGCATGGTTTTCAATTATTGATAGCGAATGGCCCGCCATCAAAGCAAAATTCGAACGCTGGTTAGACCCCAATAATTTTGATGAACAGGGTCAGCAAAAAATTTCCTTGAGGAATATTTAGGCTTTGTCAGGAACGAATGAATTCTGCTATGATTTTACGCATGATCTCATCATACATGTTACGTCTTATTGAAATGTGCAGTTCAAAAATTTTTTTGGATGTCTCAAAGGTTAAATCTGCATTCATACCAGAAACCACGTCAGATAATACTTCTTCCGGTATATGAGTATAAGCTGCTATTCCTGCAAGCGAATATTCATTGGTTGATAAAATATCTTTAATCATTTCTTGCATCAGTTTTACACTAGCCATATTTTCTTCCTGCTTATTATCAAATTTAACAAGTCGTTGATATCCCTTATATCGAGATTCAAAAATCTCGATTAATTCTTGACAAATATGAGTAAGAAGTTTGATTTCCAATAGAAGCTTTTGAGTTCGTGGTAACTTGTTGTTGTGTTGTCTAAATAAGCAGCGCAGTAAATCCGTCTTCGACATAATTGATCCTTCATACCATTCTTGGGTAACAAATAAAAATTATTTGCATCTTAACAATACGCGCAGAATTATAATTATATAAAATTATATAATCAATATAATTATATTATTTATATAATAATTATTTTATAAGAAATATCATGAGATTTCGGTTGGTTATAAATTAAACCGAAAAGAATGGATGAAAATTATTCTGCTTTTCATTTTAATTATATAATTATTGTAAAAATTATATTTTAAATATAAATTGTATCATTTATAAAACAGAGAAGAGATATGATAAAAATAGTTAATCATCCAGGAAGCCGACTAAAACAGGCAAGAATTAGCGCAGGTTATCATACTGCAAAAGATTTCTATGACCAGTTCAACATAAAATCCTCTACCTATTCCGCTCATGAATCCGGAAGAAATCCGTTAAATATTAAGACAGCCAAAATGTATGGCGAGCTTCTTAGAGTATCGCCAGGTTGGTTACTAACGGGAGGAGAAGAAAATCATCCTGAAGAACTAAACAAGTATGTCCTTCACTATGGTCAAGTTCCTAGAGATGTTTTATTAAACAAAATGCTTAACGAACCCACTGTAAACTTTCTTAAAACTGCCGGCATTCAAAAAGGCATGAGCGTTGCTGATTTAGGCTGCGGAACAGGTTCAATGTCATGCTGGCTTGCAGAATATGTCGGGAAAACCGGTTTCGTCTATGCAGTAGATAAGGGCTTTGAACAGCTTTCTATTACTAAGAAACGCGCTTCGGAATTAAATATCACTAATATGGAATACATAAGAACTGAGTTTGGAAAACAACTCCTTAACATACAAGCTGATTTTATCTATATGAGATGTTTTTTACACCATCAAAAAAAACCCATTGAAACTATTAAAAATGCTATCAACTTATTACCGAAAAATGGAATTATATTTTGCATGGAGCCAATTTTAAATACATTCTGGACTTATCCATCCATTCCAGAAACTGAAAAAGCCTTAAATTTGTATATTACTCTAGGTCAAAATTCTGGGCTCGATTTCAACATCGGAAAAAAATTATATAGCTACCTTCTTAGCACAAACTTGCTTCATGATTTTCAAATTTTTACATATCACGGATTGGGAAAATCTAAATTTGAAAAATCTTGGGTAGAAATGATTACAACCGAATGTGCAATAAAATATATCGAAGAAAAACTATCTACAGAAAAAGAAATGGATAAAATGATAGAAAAAATTAGCCAACACATTGACGCAGAAACCACTCTAGCATCTTTACCTGAATTTATCTGTGTAACAGCCAGAAAACGCTGAGGAATCTCCGTGCAAAATAGAGCTCCATTTATTGAAAAACATATTGTTATGATATTATTAATTTTCTCCATACTCGGATTATTTTTGCCTAATTTATTTATATGGGCGAAATCTCTAACACATTCCATGTTAACCTTAATTGCTTTTTTCGTAGGTTTAAATCTAAAAATTAATAATTTTCAAGATGTTTGGAAAAATAAAAAAATTATTATTCCAGTATTAACATTCAAATATCTTTTTGCTCCTTTCGTAACTTTTTTTATATGTTACTGTTCAAATATTTCAATCTTATATACTATCGGGTTAGTCACATTAACTTGCTGTCCCGCTGCAAACACTGGAAATATTTTATGTTACCTCTCTAAAGGAAATACGGCTCTAATTATCATAACAACCGTCACAGGAGCCCTTTTGACGCCGCTTGTAACACCCATGATCATTTATATTCTGCTACATAAAATTGTGCATATAAATTTTTCAGATATCATGTTTACGATTACTACCAGTATAACCATACCTATTACTGCAGGAGTTTTTATTAGCCATTATTTTCATAAAACAATTTTTCCAATAAAACCTTTCATTCCTTCAATTGGTATATTATCCGTTTCAATGATCATTGCCGCTGTATTAGCCCAGCATAATAGCGAAATTTTTTTAAATGGTCTTAAGATATCTATCCTATCTTCCGCCTTAATTACATTTTTTATTATTTCTGGTTTTATTTATTCAAAACTCTTACGCTGCGAATTAAAAAATTCGATTGCTATGTCCTTCGAAGTAGGTACATTTGATGGTGTGTTAGGAATTTTACTAACTACTCAGATCGCAGGAACGTCAGCTACATTACCTGTTGTATTGTTTGCGGTTCTAAACATCTTCATTGGATCAATGGCTTCTAAAATATTTTCTCATCAAAAATCCATGCTCGTTACTGCATAAAAGGAAAAAATATGATAGGCATTTTAGCGTTAGATCATTTTTTTGATCAAGTTATCCACAAATTACCAGGGGCATTTAAAATTTTTTACCCTGATAATCTACAGCAAGCGCGCTCTCAAATTCAAGGTATCATGACAACACCATGGACTAAAACAGATGCTCTATTAATAGAAAAACTCCCCCATTTAAAAATCATAAGCTGTTTTGGTGTGGGAATTGACTCTACCGATGCCATCACTGCAAAAAAAAGAGGAATTACAATCACTAATACGCCTGACGTAGTGACTGATGATACAGCCGATATTGCTATGGCTTTATTATTATGCTTATCCCGAAAAATACTTTTTAATGATAGTTATGTAAGATCTGGAAAATGGAAAATAGCTTCAGCACCCCTCACTAGCTCTCTTTTTGGAAAAACTCTTGGCATTGTTGGTTTAGGAAAAATTGGCAAAGCAATTGCTGAGAGAGCAAAAACTTTTGGTTTGAAAATTATTTATCATTCTAAAACAAAAAAAGATACATCCTATCGCTTTTATTCAAACTTAATTGAAATGGCAAAAGAATCAGATTTTTTAATAATTTGCTGTACAGGAGAAAACAAAACACGTGACATTGTTAATTTAAATATATTACAAGCCCTCGGAAAAAAAGGATACCTTATTAATATTTCTCGCGGAATGACGGTTAACGAAGCAGATTTAATTTTTGCTTTAGAAAATAACATCATTGCAGGTGCCGGTTTAGATGTTTATTTGCATGAACCTCATGTTCCTGAACAATTAATTAAAATGGAACAAGTTGTATTATTACCACACATTGGCACAGCAACAAAAGAAACAAGAAATATCATGCTTAATTTAGTAATTGATAATATTCAATCTTTTTTTAAATCAGGAAAAGCACTCACGCCCGTTAATTTTTAATTTTATAATTATTTGAGAGAGAAAGAATGAGAAAAAAAACGCAGACAATAGGTTGGTACAGTAACGACCTAATTGATCAAAAAAAATGGATAATATATTTAAATAAATCTGAATTAAATTTAGTAAAAAAAATTTTAGAAAAAATTACCTCTAATGAATCGAAAAAAGAAATTACTTCATTACTGTTCTCCAAATTTACTCCTATTATTCATCGCATATTTGACGCCGCTATTAACCAATATGGATTTTTAATTGTAAAGGGATTTCCAATACCAAATGATAATTTAAATATTGATGTTCTTAGCCAGTTTTATTTATATTTTTGCCAATTAATTGGTGTCCCATTAATTCAAAATAAAAAAGGAAATCTCTTATTTAACATAAAAACAATGAATTATACAATGACTGATCCCAACGGGAGAGGTGCCAATCATAATAATGCATTACCTCTTCATGCAGATCATGGCGGTTTACTTGGCATGTATTGCCTTCATACTGCTGAAATAGGCGGTCATACTTTACTTGGTAGCACTCAAACTATACATGATAGTATAGCAGCTGAAAGGCTCGACCTTCTCAAAATTCTTTATCAACCCTTTTATGGCGATAGACGCGGCCAAGAGCCTGATGGAAAATTACCTTATGATATTAATCCTATTTTTAAAAAATATAATGACAAACTCTTATGCCAATATGTTGGGATTTATTACTACGATGCACAAATTAAATTTCAGGATATCCCAAGAATGACACAATCTCAACTTGATGCGCTTAATATGTTTGCTAAAATTTCTGCGAGAGAGGAAATAAATTTTGAAGTTAAGCTTGAGCCAGGAGACATGATTTTTATCAACAACAATAAGGTATTGCACGGCCGCACAACTTTTCTTAACAAAAATATTTTTCAAAAAACACGTCATTTATTAAGAATCTGGCTATCGACACCTCAAATTAAATCATTCCCACATTATTACGGGCATCCTATTCCTTCCTGGATTAGAATATATGACGACAATGCTAGCAGCTGCGCAACATGAGTCATTTATAAGACATTCTACGCATAGCTATTTGGGGCGGCATACTAAAAGAAGTGGTATCTTGCACTGGCAGCACAACTGCACTATTGGTCGCGAATCGAGAAACATTTTTGAGAGGACCATAGAAATAAATGCTGCTTTGATCGTATGCTGCAGCAAACATTTTGTGATCCGTCATCACATTGGCATGCGCATTTTGTTCAGTGTGTACATATACATTATTGCCGCGCAAATATCGGCCGTCAAAACGGCTTCCACCGCTTAAGTGAACGGTAAGATTAGCTGCAGCGCCCGCTAAACCGATGCGCGCTTCATCACACGCTTTGATAGAGGCATTCCTGCTATCCACCCAATAAAGATAAACTTGGCTTTTGTCAGCCGCTTCTACTCTTTTCAAATTCATATAACCCGCAACCGTTGTTAAACCAGAACCACTTGCATACACTGTTAAAGAACAGGTATCCGCCCCAATGATAGACACCGTTCCATCGCCCCGATGATTAATGTGTTGTATGCCCACATGACCGCTGACATTCACCGTTCCATTGCCCGTATCTTGAATCTGAAGATTAGGCGTATAAGCACCCATCACCGATACCGTGCCAATACCGGTATTGTTGACCTTTACCAAATTCATATCGCCATTTAATAGCACACTGTCTGCATTGCTAGAATCAATGACTAATCGATCGCTTAAAATATGACGGCCTTCTACTTTAGCGCTGCCAGACACTGCCAAACCCCGCAAATTATGCACCCCAATGCGCACAATTACGTTATTTAACTCTGGAATACTCGCACTCCCGTCCTTAGACTGCGTAATACAAATTGTGTTTCCCTCAATTTGGACCGAGGTTTGTTGAACGGCTGCATTCGTCCCCAAAACAAACACACTGTTGCGATCCTGTTCCCCTATGATTTGTACCTGAAAACAGCCCTCCACTTTGATGTGCGTAAATTGCGGCACTTTGACCGCCACAATGCTCATGGCCTTATCGCGGGGAGCCTTATTTGCATAACGCTCTGATCGATTTGGATTACCGGTAAAAAACCAAATGTCTGCATTTTTGACCCATTTGCCTGGGTTTAGGTTCACTTGCCGCATCCAGTTTTCTTGTAATAAATTATGATTCACTTCAGAATAGTCTGTGTTACTAGCACATCCGGCTAATAAAACGATGCCAATGATAATAATATTTAGCAATAAAGATATTTTCATAGCGTCCTTTTAAGCAATAGACGAAGAAAAGCATAAATCGAATATGTTGCTAATACAATAAAAATAGCGACTCATTATATTTTCTTCAGCACATACAAATGCCCGTGCACAGGCTCATTATTTTGCATACGCGTGATGAGACGCTTATAAGAAACTACAGAAAAATGATTTTTTTCCGAAAGCTCTTCAAGATAGAGATTTTGATGCGAAAAACGCCCTGATTGATTCATTCTGTAATCCATACCTTCAGAAATTTCAGTGTTAAACGCAAATAAACCGCCAAGACGTAATGTATAATAACTCTTTTGAAATAACTCCTGAAGATCGCCCAAATAAACCAAAACATCGCCTGCCAAAATAAGATCGTACTTTTCTTTTTGATCTGTTAAAAACATCAGTACATTTTGCTGAATAAGTGCATCGTATATATTTTTTTCTCGCGCAACATCCAGCATTTTTTCTGACAAATCAACGCCGGTTAATGACTTCGCATAAGCTTTAAAAGGAACGCCGCATAATCCAGTGCCGCAACCCAAATCTAAAATATCCCATGAGATTTCTTGATTATTAATTTCTGCTAAAACAATTTCTTTTAATTGATTCGGCAAAATATAATCGAGTGCAACTAATAAATGCGGCTCGTAATGATCTGCATACGCATCAAATAGAGAAGTGATATAAGCAGGCGGCGCTGCCAATAAACGTTCACTTTGCGCGAGCATTTTAACGGTATACTGAATGGCTTCATTATGCGGCTCTAAGCGCAGCGCCTCTTGAAAATGATGTAAAGCAAATCCTGCATGCTGTTTAATAATAAAAGCAATGCCTAAATTATTATGCGCTGGAAAAAAATCAGGATTAACCCGTAAAGCGCGTTGATAATATTGAATTGCATTATCCATATGTCCTTGTTGTGAATTAATCACCCCCAAATTAAATAAAATTTGCATATCTTCTGCTGTCAATTCTAATGCTTTTAGATAGTGTGATTTAGCCTCTCCCAACAAACCTTTTTTTAAATAACAGGTTCCCAGATTAGATTGTGTTTCAAAATGAAAAGGATGTTCTTTTTCAATTAGTAACAAATGCTTCAACGCCTCATCTATTTTTTCTTGTTGTATCAAAATAGACGCCAAATGAAACCGCGCTGCAAAATGAGAGGAAGAATAAGTTAACAATGTTTGATAAGCACTACACGCTTCATCTAATTTGTTTTGTTTTATCAATGCCAATCCTAGATTATAATACGCATCGATATAATCTGGTTTTTTTTGAAGCGCGCGATGATATAGATTAACTGCATCTTCAAATTTTCCTCTAGCATATAAAACCGTGCCTAAATTATTTAAAGCAGGCACATAATCAGGATTCAGTTGAATGATTTTTTGCAATAACTCGGCAGCTTTATCATAAAGTCCCTGTATTTTATAGATGTTTGCAAGATTCAATTGAATCGGCAAATGACTATCTGAAAAACCAAGAGTTGCTTTTTTCATTTTTTTGTCATCTTAATATGTGGAATACCATCTTCATCATAAGATTCGCCTTCTGCTATAAAACCAAATGATTCATAAAATGTCTTAAGGTAAAGTTGGGCTGAAATAATAATAGGGTGGGCGTTATTTTGCTTTTTTAAATAAGAAAATACTTCATGAATCATGTTTTTCCCTATATTTCTACCTCGAGCTTCCTTAGCAACTAGGACGCGCCCAAAACTAATCGCGCCCTTATACGGTATGCCCAGTGGAAGTAATCGCGAATACGCAACTAACTGATTGTTATCTCTGCCTAATAAGTGCTGTGCGGGCTGATCTAAATAATCTAAATCAGCATATATACAATTTTGCTCTAAAATAAAAATTTGTTGCCGCAACGCTAAAATGTCATAAAGTTCGTTCAATTTTAATTCTTCAAAAGAAGACCATTGCCAATTCATCAGTTGATCTCATCCTATAAAGAATTCATTATATACATTTTAGGACGAACCGTGTAATGAAGAGATCGATTCGCAGCATCACAAACCCTATAAAAGCGCATATTACTATTCCCGGATCAAAAAGCATTACTAATCGTGCTTTATTATTAACAGCACTCGCTGAAGGGGTTTCTGAAATCACGCACCTTTTAATCAGTGATGACACGATTGCTTTTATTGAAGCATTGCGCGAATTGGGCGTCATGGTCCAGCTTGATGAATCAACCCGCTCATGCATTGTAGGCGGATGCAACGGTCATTTCCCCAAACAAAACGCGTCCATTTGGTGCGCACAAGCAGGAACAGTCGCACGCTTTTTATTAGCTGCCTCTGCTTCATCTCCTGGACAATATACATTTGATGCCGACCCGCAATTACGCGACCGGCCCATCGAACCTTTATTGAGAATACTCTGCACTCAAGGCGCCAATGTTAGCCCTCAGAATGCGAAACAAATGCCCTTTACTATTGAGGGTGCCGACGGATTACAAGGCGGCAATATTGAAATTGACGGCTCTATCAGCGGCCAATTTATTTCTGCTTTATTGATGGTAGCACCCTTTGCAAAAAATCCTGTGATTATTGAAACAAACCATTTAGTGGGCCGCTCCTTTGTCAATATGACCTGCGCCATGATGGCAGAATTTGGCGTTTTAGTTCGAAGGATGCATCAAGAAAGATTTTCCATTCCAACGCCTCAGCGTTATGTTGCTCGCGATTATATCGTTGAGCCTGATTTAACTACCGCAGGATATTTTTTTGCCGCAGCTGCTGTCACGCATGGACAATTAACTATTCAACCTATTGCAACTAAAAAATCTTTGCAAGGCGATGTCAAATTTATTGCTATCTTAGAAAAAATGGGCTGCACTTTTTCAGAAAATTCAACTGGCTTAACTATTAAAGCCCCTCTCGAATTAAAAGGCGTGAGTGTTGATATGCGTGATTGTTCAGATGCATTCATGACACTCGCTGCCATAGCACCTTTCGCAAAATCTCCTACAACGATCACGAATATTGGTCATACTCGATTACAAGAATCTAATCGCATTACTGTAATGCGTGAAGAATTAGCAAAACTGAATGTTCAAGTAGAAGAAGGTCCTGATTGGTTGAAAATATATCCCAGCCAACCCACAGGCGGAAAAATTGATTCGCACAATGATCATCGCATTGCAATGGCATTTGCTATTATTGGTTTGCGTATTCCTGGAATTGAAATTGACGGGGCAGAGTGTGTTGCTAAAACCTGCCCCGATTTTTTTATGCTATGGGATCAACTGTATGAGTGATTTATGAAGATTGAAATCGATCTTCAATTTCAACTTCCGCTGCCACAATGGCGAGCGCATGTGGATTTGCATTAGGATTAAATGTTCTCGATTTAACAAATGAAACCAAATGATCATTGTTCATGAAAAACATGGGTTGCCCTATATGAGATCGCCTATGATCATCAATCCTAAATAAATTAACATTTCCCTCAGTATCTCTTAAACGAACAGCGCCCATCAAGTCATCAGCAGATGTTGTAACACCCGTGATCACTGCAGTACCGCCAGGTAAAATATCATTTGAACTCATTAAAAACGTATTGCCAAGATGAGTTCCTGTGACACCGCTATAACTTAATGTTTCTTTAGAATGGTTAATAACAGTTAAACTTAACATACCTGGATTAGTATCAAATGCATAACATAATTCTGTCAACGCATAGACCATAAAAAATAAACAGCACTTTTTAAATATTTTCATTAACAATGACCTCATTAATAAAAGTTACTTGAATTATTTATGAATACTCGGTTGGCGTGGTTTTTTGAATTTTTTATGTTTTTTTATACGCGGAAACTGACTCGCCTTTTTTAACAACTGTTCACGCTGTACTGTATCCCCAGTATGAAATTGGGTCCACCAGTCAGCAAGTTCACTCACTGGTTCGCCTGCTTTAGCGCGGAGTATCAATAAATCATATCCTGCACGAAAACGTGGATGCTCTAATGAGCGATAAGGCCTTGATCCATGGCGATGATTAAAATGATGTTGCAATAAACAAATTTCTCTAATAGAAACAAGCAACATGCGTGGAATTGCTAATTGCTTGGTTTGTAATTCTAACACATTTTGCAGTGCTTTTTCAAGTGCAACATAGGGAGGTAAATGACCATACTCTGTTTTTAAAACGCGTTGTGTGACAGGATGCCATAAAAAAACTGCGAGCAAAAATGCAGGCGAAACTGTTTTTTCTTCTTGAATACGTTGATCTGTACTATGTAACGCTTCTTCTATCAATTTTTTAGTATGCCTATCGGCAAGGCATGCTGCTGTTTGCGAAAAAAGTTGTTCGAACAAATGATATTTTTGCAACACATGAAAAGTTTCAACTGTCGCACCTTCTTGAAAAAATTTTAATACTTCCTGAAATAAACGCGCAGGAGAAACATTCTGCAGCAAGTGACTTAACTGGTTTAATGTGTGCTCTGTTTCAGGGCTCACCGTTAAATTTAATTTACCAATAAAACGTGCCGCACGTAACAAACGCACGGGGTCTTCATGAAAACGCTGTTCAGGTTCACCGATAATACGCAACAATCTGGCTTTAATATCATGCATGCCGTCGACATAATCCACCACTGAAAAATTAGCAATGTTATAGTAGAGCGCATTAATGGTAAAATCGCGGCGCCACGCATCATCTTCAATAGTCCCATACACATTATCACGCACGATCATGCCATGATGCATTTTACCTTGAAGTTCAGGAGCTTTTTCATGATGGGTACGAAAGGTGGCTACCTCAATGATCTCCCTGCCAAATAGGATATGGGCAAGACGAAACCGCTTACCAATCAATCGGCAATTTTTAAAAAGTTTGCGGACATCTTCGGGCCTCGCGTTCGTTGCAATATCAAAATCTTTAGGTCTTCGCTTCAATAACAAGTCCCGCACACACCCCCCGACCAAATACGCTTGGTACCCTGCATGATGCAGCCGATACAATACCTTTAGCGCATTTTGATTAATGTCATCCCGTGAAATAGGATGCTGGTTACGCGGGATAATAACAGGTTGGATTTGATTGTGAGGGGAGGGCGATTCTTTGCGAAAACGCTCAAAAAACCCTTTTAACAACTTAATAATTTTTCGATCCTCTACCTATTATTGAATGAATGAAAGCAACTTATATGATACCACACTCGCGTTTTTCCGATAATTAATTTGTTCGGCCGAATTTAGATGAAATTGAATAAGAGGGCGTTGGAGGGGACACATTGATAGGAGTAGTAGAAGCCACGGATGATATCGATGTCTCTGAATTGAGGTTATCCAGATTCAATTGATTATACAGATTGCGGATTACACGCAGCTGCGAACAGGGAGACTGGGGATGCTCGTGAGTAGTCCACGCATTGATTTCTAAATCATCGCCTATTTCTTGCTTTTTTTCAAAAGACGGACTATTTTTTTGACCGCCCCTCAACTGATCATCTGCTGAAATAATTTCCCGATAAGATCGATCACACTCACAAATTAAATGTTTAAGCGCAATCTTTTTGTTCTTAGATTTCTCATACTTTTCTTTTGCCCCCAACAAACGATTCCCCTGCTCTTCTAAAGAGGAACACACTTTTGATTCAGAGCCAGGGTTAACTTTCATTAATTTATCGATGAGAGCTTCTGCACGCAGGGAAATATCTGTTATTTGAAAATCTTCTTTGAAAACTTCATGAATGCTATTTTGCTCATTTAAAATATTATTCGCGTATGCTTTCAAAGCATTTTGATAAAAAGATTGATGAACTCTGAGCCCTCTAAACAATTGCCACGCATGATTTTTACCGCGCAAGTGAAAATCACCTTTCTGAAAATAAGAAGGATTCTCTTTAATCAATTTATCCAACTCTTCATTTTTTTGAATTAATGATCCTTCGCGCTTGACTAGCAAACTAATACGGATTTCCAAAGCCAAATTTAACATTGATGTTTGCCGCGCGTACATTTTTTCTGTTAAAAACACCTTGATTTTATCAACTAAAGTTTGTTTGCCTATTTCTTTAGGTACCTTCATGCCAATATATTGCGCAAATTCGGTCAGCGATTTTTTATCATAATGATTTGCCGCTTCATCCACTGCCTTGCTAATAGTAAGCTTAAGATCCGCTTGATTAAAGTTGCTTATGCGCTCAAGCTCTTTTGCGAATGGAAAAGAAATCCTAAAATGACGCGGGAATTCGCGAAGGTGATTCGTTGGCCCAACAAAAGGTTTATGCCGCCAATGGGAATGCATATGCACATCATTGTCATCATCGGTCAAATTTTTTAATGCTTCGCCAAAATCGATGCGCATTAATCCTTTTTTATCTAATCCATCTTTTTTTATTTTTAAAACCATATAATTTGCTGTATGCGTATCAAAATCTTTGACAAACAATGAAGCAGCTGTTGTGGATTCATAACCTTCATACGCACATTGGGAGGGATCATTTTTGTTTGCAATATTTTCTTCAAAAACAGCGGTGAATCCATTCTGCACGCAGGGTGTGTATAAAAGTTTTGGGCGCTGAAGAGGCGGCTCTTCTCCCGCAGATTTATACAAATCCTTAAATAATTCTATCGCGCTATAGGATGGATCACAAAAATAAGAAGCAACATATACATCGTCTTTCATTTTTATAGGAGAAACATTTGCTGCTTTATCTTCAATAAGCAATTGCATGATTTTGCTTGCTACAATTTCTGCGATGTTATGTGCTTGTCGAGCATCTCGTTTAATTAATATCCTTTGCACATGCATTCCATCCAGATCATTTTCCGTCTGATAACAAAAAATGTATTCTCCTGAAAGCGCATCCTTGTTATAGCCATCTTTTTTTGCTCGGGTAAAACGATAATGCTGAGCGCCTTGAGCGCCGAGACGATCGCTTAATTCTGATTGATTTTTTGGAACACGAGGGAGCCGCTGTACAGGTTGATGATAAATGTCAGACATAGTAGAAGTATCATTAATTTTTTGACGACATAGTTTTTCAATAATACGCCATACGTCCTCATCAAATTTTATAATTTGTGCTTCAATAAAAGAATAGCCTTCTTCCATTTTTTGATAATTTCTTATGTTGTTCAACAAATCATTTATTTTTGCCTCTTCATTTTCTTTTTCTAAAGGCAAGTATTTGAGAATTAATGCCAGCATTTCACAGAGATATTCTTTCTGAGCAATCAAAGAGGTATGCCACGCAATTTTTTCAACAATTTTTTTTGCCTGTTGTTGCTTATCCTCCTGCACTAAGCGAATCAATATATCTTCCAAGGCTTCTTGCTTTTCTTCATTTTCATTACGCAACACGATTTTTCCACTCCAGATGACGATTTATTATTTTTTTTATTTATGTACTATAACGTTTAATACTCGCAAGAATTTCTTCCCTTGCAGCAGCGACATCCGCCCAACCATCGATTTTAACCCACTTACCCGGCTCTAGATCTTTATAGTGCTGAAAAAAATGTGCGATAGACGCGAGTACACTATCGCCAAGATCTTCTGGCTTTTTTACATCCTTATATCGAGGAGATAATTTATCAATCGGTACCGCCAAAATTTTTGCATCAGGCCCTGATTCATCCGTCATACGCAACATACCAATGGGTCTCGCGCGCACAATAACGCCAGGCTGCAAAGAGAAGGGCGCTATCACCAACACATCCGCTGGATCACCATCTTCCGATAAAGTATGTGGAATAAAACCATAATTACAAGGATAACTCATACTGGTTGATACAAATCGATCGACCATCAGCATTCCGCTTTTTTTGTCCATTTCATATTTTACCGGATCACTCTGCGCTGCAATTTCAATGACGACATTCACGTCATTTGGCACAGAATGGCCCGGCAATACTTGTTCTAAGCCCATATTATTTCCTTAAGTTAATTTTTATTTATTCATACACACATGTGAATTCTTTGTCACAGGCCCCTGGCATATGACACATTGTTTTGTATCCGTAGGCTGTAAATTTGCATCCAGCGCAACGCGTCCATCAAAAACAAAACATTCCCCAGAAAAATAATCGCCGCCTACCTTAGAAAAATAATTCAAAATGCCGCCCTCTAATTGATACACATTCGAATGGCCCATCTCCATCATCACTAACGCTGCTTTTTCACAGCGAATGCCGCCCGTGCAAAACATAACGATGGGTTTATCACGTGATATTTTTTTGGCGCTTTCTGGAAATTCTCCAAAATGGTTGAGATGAAGATGTTTAGCATGACGAAATGTTCCAAAGCAAACTTCATAATCATTGCGTGTATCTAACAAAGTAAAATCGCGGTTCTCATCTAACCATTGTTTTAATATTTCGGGAGAAAGTGCTGCCGCTTTTTGGGCTGTTGGAGAAATATTTTTTTGCCTCATGGTAATAATTTCTTTTTTTAGTTTGACTTTCATGACACGAAAAGGTGAAGCAAGTGAATAGCTTTCACGAAAAATCATGTCAAAAAACCGCGGGTCCTTCTGCAGCCATAACAAAAAGGCCTTGATATGTTCAGGTAATCCAGCTGCATTTAGATTGATACCTTCATTACTTAACAAAATAGTGCCTTTTAGCTTGAAGTTGGCAGCTTGCTCTAAAAAGTCAGTACGAAGCTTTGTAAGCCCTGAGAGAGCAAGAAATTTATAGCCTGAAATATTCAGTATGGACGGCATATTAATAGGATATTCACTCAAAAACGAGTGCAAACTTTACCCTGTAAGAGCCGCGGCGTCAAACCCAGACTGGAAAAAACATCGCCAACCCCGTAAACTAACGCATCTTAAGATTAAGGGCCATAAAATGGATTGCTTATTTTGTAAGATAGCGAACGGGGCCATACCGGCAAAGGTGGTTTATCAAGACGACCTTGTGCTGGCATTTGATGATATTTCTCCGCAAGCACCGCATCATAAATTGATTATCCCGCGAAAACACATCGCGACCTTAAATGACATTACGATAGAAGATAATCTACTAATCAGCCACATCGTCCAAACGGCAAAAAAACTCGCGAAGGATTTGGGTGTTGCTGAGCAGGGTTATCGTTTAGTCATGAATTGTAATGCAGGGGCAGGGCAAACCGTATTTCATATCCATGCCCACTTATTAGGTGGAAGACAAATGATTTGGCCGCCGGGTTAACACAATGGAAACACAATTTAAAAAAATCATTGAATTATTAGGCGAAGACTTAAATCGCGACGGTTTAAAAGATACACCGAAACGCGCTGCTGCCGCGTTACAATTTCTGACACAAGGTTATCAACAATCTTTAAAACAAATTGTCAATGGTGCTTTATTTGAAACCGATAATGATGAAATGATTATCGTAAAAGATATCGAACTTTATTCATTGTGCGAACATCATCTATTGCCTTTCATCGGGAAATGTCATGTAGCTTATTTACCCAAAGGAAAAATTTTGGGGCTCTCAAAAATAGCGCGTATCGTCGATGTATTTGCACGGCGTTTGCAAGTTCAAGAAAAATTAACTAAACAAATCGCAGAAACGATTCTCGAGATTACCAAAGGTTGTGGCGTTGGCGTCATCATTGAAGCAAAACATTTGTGCATGATGATGCGGGGAGTAGAAAAACAAAATTCCATCATGACTACTTCTGTCATGTTAGGGACTTTTCGTAAAGACCGGCGAACACGCTCAGAATTTTTGAGTTTGGTGCATAAAAATATATGATAAAAAATGCCTAGATGCCGCGAACAAGTCACGGCACGTCGGGCTCTAAGAGAAATTTAGCTCATCTCTATTTCTTTCATGCTTAATCGAATACGGCCTTGCTTATCAATTTCTACTACTTTTACTTTGACCACTTGGCCTTCAGCCAATTTATCAGTGACTTTTTCCACGCGTTCTTTGGCAATTTGAGAAATATGCACCAGCCCTTGTTTGCCCGGTAAAATACTCACAAAAGCGCCAAAATCCGCTAACTTCACCACGGTCCCTTCATAGATTTCGCCCACCATCACATCTGCTGTCAAACGTTCAATGCGGCGAACAGCTTCTTCACATGCCGCAAGATCCGCTGCAGCCACTCGGACTTCACCATCATCACTGATATCAACCACTGTGCCGGTTTCTTCTGTAAGAGAACGAATGGTCACACCGCCCTTACCGATCACGTCCCGAATTTTATCGGTCGGGATGCGAATATTTAAAATACGCGGTGCGTATGCAGACATTTCTGTACGAGGCTCACGAATCGTGCGATTCATGTTAT
>AMFJ01007576.1_pt1 | contig 27875 bp, 34 predicted proteins | sample 427208 | NCBI WGS metagenome assembly AMFJ01 (sample SAMN02954298, study PRJNA114691) | groundwater metagenome | biome: aquatic; feature: subsurface aquifer; material: sediment; isolation source: subsurface aquifer sediment | place: USA: Rifle, CO | collected 2008-08 | reverse complement strand
GCGGGGCAGCAAAGCTGCCCCATCAAATTCATCAATCCGGTAACAACATTATGATTGTAGAGTCTAAGTTTGTGCCTCTGGCACTGGAAAGCTCGGGCTTTACCTACAAAGTAGGAGCGTTTAAAATGAAAACGGTTAGTTTTCATTTTAAAAAGCTCATTTCTGGCTGAATCGAAAACTGAACTCATTCCTGGCTAAATAAGCACAACGAGCAGGCCTACCCGGCCTGCTTTTTATTGTTTTTTCATTTTAATTGCAGAAATTAAATTACTGTAATCATCAGTCCAGACTCCTATATCAGAATTCCACTTCCCTTTAGAGTAAACTGTGCTAGGAAATTCTTTTCTAAATACAGGCTGTTTAATAGTATTCCAGAACCAATCACCTTTATATACAACACAATAATCAACCAAATACACATTATGTGTTTTAAAGCTTATACTATTTAGACCTAAATCCATAGCTACATTGCTAATAACAGGCTTTAAGTTCAAATAAGCGTTTGATAGGTGAAACACAATGAGTCCATCATCTTTAATATGAGATAAATAAATTTTCATAGCTTCTCTTGTTAATAAATGAGTAGGAATAGCGTCGCCATTAAATGCATCGATAAAAAGAATATCATAGTCCTGAGGAGGCAATTTCTGAAGAGATAAGCGACCGTCCCCCGTAATTATCTTAATCTTAGCTTTAGAGCTTCTCAGGAAATTAAAATTTTTCGTAGCTATTTTTATTATTTTAGGATCAATCTCAAAGAAAGTTATCTCATCCTGATCCCTGCCATAATAAGATATAATTCCTGCACCTAAACCAATATCCGCTATTTTTAACGGGGTATTGCCCCGATATATACGCATTGCCTTATTAGCAATAGCAAAGACAGAATCCTCTGAGTAATACAATAGAGGTTTATTAATAAAATGTTTAGTTATTGGATTAATCATCTGCGCACCATGAACAATTGTTCCATTAAGTAAATATAAGACGATATGATCACCTTTTTGAGCAAGACCAACCTTTACCGCTCCATAAAAATTACGCTCCGCTAAAAGCTCAACATCCTTATCCAGTTTAACCGATGAAAAGTCATCAACCCTTATAGTACGACTATCATAAAAACCAGCAAGAATTATACAAACTAATAAAACTGTATAAACCTTAGCAGCTTTTCTGGAATTAAATAAAGATAATTGATTCTTAAAAATTAAAAAGATAATAAAGAAAGACATTACCAGCAACATTAATTCAAATTCCAGATAATTGTTAAAAACAAACGGTGCAACAATATTTACCAGAATACCACCTAATACACCTCCATAAGCAATAAACAGATAAAAGACAGGTAAATATTTAGAATCCGGCTTTCGTTTATAAATTTCTCCATGACATATCATTAACAAACTAAAAAGCATTATTAGATTTGAAATAATCATCAAAAATACAGGCATAGAACTCTTATCAAGCAACTGCCTGAGCAATACAGGATAAGCTTTTAAAACAAAAAATATTAATAACAAAAAAAGACTGCCAAAAGCAAAGAAAGAACGGTTATAAATTTTTTCATGGCTAAAACATAGGACAAACGATAACAAGTATACAGCTAAAGGAATTGTCCATAAAAATGGAACCGGCGCTATATCGTGAGTCATTTGATTTGTAAAACTAATTAATAGAATTGATCCTGAGGCACTTAAAAAAGTCCAGAAAACATAGTCAATTAAAGAAGGAGCATTAGCAACTTTCTCATTATCATTACTGGACTCATTTGATTTTTGAAGTGAGTTAGTTTGTAAAACCATTATCACAACAACTATACAAGCAAAAATGACTAGTAACCAATAACCCCAGGTCCAGAGTTTTAAAGTTAAAGATACTGATATATTCGGTTCAATTAATACAGGATAAGCAATCAAAGCTGCTAATGCTCCAATATTAGAGATACCATAGAGGTGATAAGGGTTCTTTCCTGTTACAATGCGATACCAGTTTTGAAACGTTGTGCTGACCGTTGAAAGTACAATTACAGGAATGGCTAGATATATTATTAATTGTGCTAATAGACTGACAACAGGAATTTCCACATCTCCCGGAGCCCAGGTTGCAGCCGAAACATTTATAAAGAGCAGGGAAAAAACTATTAGAAGCGCATAGACAATTCCTTGAACTCTATAAGACAGGTTACTTAGAAAATAACTTAAAAGATAACCGCCTAATAAAGCTGTCTGAAAGAATAATATACATAGGCACCAGACCTGAGCTACTCCTCCATATTGTGGAGTTATAACTTTACCAATTAAAGGTTGGATTAAAAACATTAGGAATGCGCCAAGGCAAACAATTATGCTGTAAATACCCCAGATATATCTATTTTTAATCAAAATTTCTCTCCTTAAACCAAATATTTTATCGTACATATTTAGTGTAATAGCTTATTAATCCTGCCTACCAACTTATCATCGAGAACATCAGCAGCTTTTTTCTTTCCGTCCCAAACAGACTCAAGAGATATATCAATTAAATCCATGATTTCCTGCTGATTTTCAACTACAGGAGTTGGTTTAGATTCTGGTATTATATCGATAAATAACCTTGAATTCTTAGGTAATTGTCCTTCATCAAGAAAAACATCAGAATTGGCAACATCAACTCTGGCAGGGACAATAAGCCCACTTTTGGTAAATTCCTGACTTGAGTGCTTACCGGCTAAAAACCTGATTAAGCGCCATGCCTCTTCAGGATGCCTGGAAGATTTACTAATAGCCCAACCTGAAGCATCAGCATCTACAATAGAGCCGGCTGATCCTTTTGGAAACCTAGCTATATCCCAGTTAAAATCAAGATCTTTCCTGTATCTTGGAACACCCCATCTGCCGTTAATCTGCATTGCAATCTTGCCCTGCATAAATAACTGGGACATTGTAGCACTTCCTGTTTCACTTGCTGTTGGTGCTACGTGATATTTATTCCTCAAATCTGCATAATACTGAATAGAATCTATTGATTCAGGATTGTTTATTTTAGTTGTTTTAAGATCAGAACTGATAATCCCGCCTGAATTACTCCACAAAAAAGGTAACCAGAATAAAGACTTTTCTTCAAACCCTACTCCAAATTGATCAATCTTCCCATCATTATTAAAATCTTTGGTCAATTTCCGGGTAACAGATAAAAATTTATTGTAATCCCAATTTTTATCAGGATACGGAACATTATATTTGTCAAAAATATCTTTATTATAGTAAATTACAAGATTTGAGATATCTCTTGGGATTGCATACAGAGTATTTTTATATTTGAAAGCTTCAAGTGACTGAGGAAAAAAATCATTTTCTGAGGTCAATTCATCTTTTTTCAGGTAATCAGATAAATCCAGCAAAATATCATTTTCTGCATATACAGGGCCGTTGATATTATTCAGAAAAACAACATCAGGAGCCAAATGTGATGCGACTAAAAGATGTAATTTCTGGAAATAATTCTTTGGGATATGAACAAAATCAACCTTAATATCAGGATTTATCCGTTCAAATTCTTTTAATATAGGTTTTATAATGGTTATTTCAGACTCAGAACCCCAGCTTGAAAATTGAATAACCGTCTTCTCCTCTTTTTTAGCGCAGCCGCCTATAAAAATAAGGAGTGATAATATGAAAAATACCTTTGTCAGTTTATTTAGAATATTTTTTTTCATACTTCATTTTAACATACCAAAAATCATCTTTATTAGTGAACAGATTTATACCTGAATTTGTAGGCATATTTATAGTTTTGTTTAAAACAATAAACAATTATTTAAATTTAATTCCAATTACATAAAAAATATACTAGAATTAGAATGTGTCATACTTAATTATAACAACTAAGTATTAACTGGATAAAAACTGGATAACAAGTGAAATATGCAAAATTACTTTTCTGAAAAACTTACCACTCAACAACTTACAAAGATTTCCTTCTTTGATGGTCTTTCTAGTAATGTTTTAGAGGACTTTACTAAAATCCTAAATGTATGCAGATACAAAAAAGGAGACTACGTATTCACAGAGGGAAGCGATGCAACTGAGATGTACTTTATCATGGAAGGCTCAGTTAATGTCGTTAAAAAGACATATAAGGGTGCTAAAAAGCTTTTAATTGAACTGCATGAATCTCAATTTTTTGGCGAAATGGCACTGGTTGATAGAGGTAAAAGATCTACAAGTGTGGTAGCCTCAACAGATTTAGTCTTAGCAACACTGAGCTGGGAAAAACTCAACGCTGAATTTGAGGCATATAACCCTGACCTGGCAATTTTTACCTATAAAAAAATAGCTCAGGCCCTTAGTTTAAGGCTGAGACAAGTCAATTCATTATATGCGCATTCTGTTTAAACTATTAAAATTAAAAAAGAGCGCTTAAGCGCTCTTCTTAATTAAGCATATCCATATGTAAAAGCTTGCTTGATTTTTTTATCTTCCGCCTTTCTAAGAGCTTCTTCTCTTGTCTCAGCAATTTTTCCTTGCGTTTCAAGCTGAATTTTTTGCAATAATAATGATTTTTCTTTTTGATGAGCTTGCTCAGGCGGTAATTCAAAAGGACTTGCAGCCATTCTTTGCAATTCCCCGGTAATTCCTTGAATCCCATTTCCGGCATTTATTCTTGTGGCCGTAAATGGCATGCCTCCTATAATCATTTTTCCTTCCTCTCTAAAAAATAAAAAGCCGCTATTTATTTAAAAACGAAACAAGCATATTAATTGCTTATTTTAGGCCAATAAAAAAGATGCAAATGTTTGCATCTCAATAAGCGTGGCTAGGTTCGTCTATAAACTCATATTATATTGAGGGAGATTTTTGCTTACTGTCTTGTTTGTTGATTTGTAGTCTGATTACCAGCAGGGGCTTGGGACTGATTGGATTGTGGTTCCTGTTGAGTTTGAGGTTGGCCATTTTCCTGTCTAGTAACTGTTTCCTCTTCTACTACTGTTCGCTCCGAAGTTTCCGGTGGCTGCTGGGCTTGTTCCTGCACCGTTACCTGAACATTCTCAGTTGTTTGGTTTAATCCTTCCGGAGCCTCTGTTCTGCTCAGGAAATATATAAATGCAATGATACCTATAACCAAAATTAAGAAAATAATTATCCCTGCCAATAAACCATTATTTCTTCTATCATCTGCCATATCTTCTCCTTACTTTAATTCAAATTTCTTTTATCTTACCGGGTTATTATATGACTTTAGCTAGTCCTTTAAAATTCATCTGACGGGTAATCAAATTGGACAAAGTGATATTGTCTTAAAGAATTAAAATAACTTTCCTGCTCATCACATCCGGTTATTTTGCTATATAAAACTACAATTTATTTTTTTCACCAGAAATAAGAATGAATTATACTTTTTGGCAAACATACAAAGAAACAAAATAATGCCTTATTCGTCCAAATTAATATAGAAACTTTATTCCAAATTGAAAATGGTATAAATAATCTTTAAAGCAAACTTAATCACTCCCAATATAATTCTCCAACACGGGTAGAGGACGAATAAAGAAGGAAGGTAAAATGGCTATACCAGAAATTGCAAAACTTAATAAGAAATCAGTGGAGCCGGATTTTGACTATCTGGCAGATCTTGAAGAAGATGATGATCTTGAGCATGAGGTAGACATAAAGGATGATATTATCGATGATGATATTATTGAAAGTCCTATCCCGGCTAAACGTAAAAAAGCTATAACCAAAGAGTTTAAAGCTGATGACATTTTGCAGATGTACCTCAGAGATGTTGGCCGTAAACGCATGTTAACTTCTGCTGAGGAGATTGAACTTGGTAGAAAAATTAAAGAAGGCCCAAGAAAAGAAGCACAGGAAGCAAAAAACAGGCTAATTCAAGCTAACTTAAGATTAGTAGTCAGTATTGCCAAGAAATATGTTGGTCAAGGTGTACTCTTTATGGATCTGGTTCAAGAAGGCAGTCTTGGTTTAATGCGAGCATCTGAAAGATTTGACTATAGACGTGGTTTTAAATTTAGCACATATGCTACATGGTGGATCAGACAGACCATAATTCGCTGTATAGCTAATACATCAAGAACCATCCGAATTCCTGTTCATATGTCAGATAAAATTAGACAGCTTAAGAAACTTAAAGTTGAATTAGCTCTCGAATTAGGGCGTGAACCCAGCCTGGAAGAACTAAGCAAAAAAATGCAGATACCAAAGGATAAAGTTGCCAATATCAAAAAAGCAATGTCAAGAGAACCAATAAGCCTTGATATGCCAATTGGCGAAGACTTATTCCTGGAAGATTATGTGCCTGACAGCACACATACCACTCCGCATAATAAGGCTGTCAGCAGCTTATTACACGAGGATATTAATGAAGCTTTGTCAGTACTTTCCATCCGTGAGCAAAAAATAATTAAAGAAAGATTTGGCTTAAACGGTGGAAGCAGCAAAACTTTAGAAGAACTCGGCAGAATGTTCGGTTTTTCCAAAGAAAGAATCAGACAAATTGAAGATACAGCTATCAAAAAGCTTAGGGCTTCTCAACAGGCAAAGCACCTGAAAGAATACATTTCAACATAAATTGATCTAACTAACACAATAGAACCACCTGCAAAGGTGGTTTTTATTGTATGTAAAAGATAAAATACGACTAAAGATAGTAAAAAGGATCAGAGAAATAATGTTTATTAAAAATCTCTTTAACAGCCTCGATTTCTGGCTTAGAAGAAAAATAAAGTTTTCAAGGGGGACTTATTTTATAAAAAATGAGCCTAAAACAGAGCTGTTTGATCATCTTAATAATAAAGACAGGCAAGCAGCAGAACTAAAAGAGAGAGAATATTTCCAAAGATATAACCTTTACGAGCTTAAAGATAATTCAACAAGAAGAAATTATCTTGAAAACCTGTATACTATCGAACTTTTAGAACAAAACCTGAACCCATCTCCATCAAATAAAGATATCTCTATCCTTGACATAGGCTCTAAAAACTGGTTTTACGCTGAAGGAGAATATAATTTCTTTAAATATGCTAATTTTGATAAAACTATTCAACTAACAGGCATTGAAATAGATGCATACAGATTATACACAAACCTGTATTCCAGATATGATTATGCCAAAGCTTATATTAAAAATCTTGAAAACACTAGCTATATTGCAGATGATTTAATGAACCATCAGGGTCAATATGACTACATAACCTGGTTCTTACCTTTTGTAACCCCAAATCCGTTATTAAACTGGGGACTTCCTCTTAAACATTTTAAACCTGAAGATATGTTATGCAAAGCCTATAACCTCTTAAAGCCTGGCGGCAAAATGCTTATAGTTAATCAGGGTGAAAAAGAGCATTTAATACAAAAAAAATTACTTGAATCTTTAAACATTAATTATGACTCTAAAGGAGAGTTTGAAAGCATTTTTCTTTATTATAATTATAAAAGATTTATTACAGTGGTGAATAAATAACCTATATTAAGGCTTCTTAATCTTTTAAGATCGAATTTTTATAAACTTGAGAAACAATATTAAAGCATATGAGATTATATAAGAAAATCAAAAATGGTAATAAAGCTACACCAATAATAGTTAGAACACTAATTATATACAAAAATATAAAGATAATATCTATAATAATGATAACAAACGTAGCTATTAGAAACTCTTTCCAGCCTTTTAAAATTCGCCTGATGATATTAATAAGATCAAATGCATCCCCAATACTAAATCTTTCTGCATATGATGCCATAATATAAGGGGATATGGCTTTTATTATCATAGATATGGCAATAATAATAAATATCACAATAGCTGGCTCTTGTTGAAAAATAAAATATGGATTGTAAAAGTCAGATAATTCAAGATAATCATCCCAAATTAAGTAACCTAGAAAGATCAATAAACCTGATAGAAGAGTTAGAATATATCCAATATTAATTAAGAGATTTTTAACTCCAAGTTTAAAGAATTTCAGATAGTTATTTTCCCATTCAGGCAGAATATATTCGTTTCTTGTTATTAAAGTATGCATTGATTGAATAAAAAAGCCTAAAGGAAATAGGTAGAATATCCAACTTAAAGCATAAGAACCTATGTCTATTACATTAACAGTGGTCTGACTTAGATGAAACCCTGAGAATTTTAACATTATTAGAAGTAAATAACCTAATAACCCTATCAATAGGCTTAAAGCACAAAAGACACCACCTATAAATATATTAATTATCCAATTAGAATCATTAAATGGAAATATAAAAGCTCTTTTTATATCAATCTTCATCCTTATGGCCTTTATCATCTTCTTTATTTTTACAGGAGTGTGTTGTAGATGCGAGTAGTAGATCATTTAATGGCTTGGAATAGCCGGAAGCTTTAATTTCAATACCATAACCTTTCCTGTATAAAGGAATTGCCTCATCACATTCGCCCATTTCTTTGAGTATATTTGCAAGTACAACATAAGAATTACCTAAATAATAATCATTCTGCTTGTTAGGAAATTTTTTCTCATATATTTCTATTGCTTGCTTAGCAAAAGGGAGAGCTTCCTTATATCTCTTTTGTTTGTAGAGTGAATAAGCGTACATTCTATATGCTGACGTTAATTCCCAATTTAAATTGTATTCTCCCCCATAAGCTATTGCTTTTTTATAATATAAATCAGCTAAATCATAGATGCTATTAGCACTATATACACCAGCAATATCACTATATCCCCTACAAATACCACCTTTATTACCAAGGCCTTTATAAATTTTTATAGCTTTTTCTGACAAGTGGATTTTTTCAGTTAAATTGCCTTCCCCTTTACTTGCAAGCATAAGATAGGTATTAGCCAAAATAGAATAATGCATATTTGAGTTACTAACATTGTTAAAATCCAACAGTTTTTCATATAACTCTTTGGCCTTTCTTAAATAAAATAGAGATTTTGCTGTGTTTTTCCTTAAATTATAGTGAAGTCCAAGATTATAGTATATTTTTCCGACCGTCAAAGTTTCTTTATCTGACTTTTTAGCAGCTTTTAAACCTTTTAAATAATACCTTCTTTCTTCAAGAAGCTTTCCGGAATTTCCAGCTTGAACACCCATGCTATTGTACACTTGAGGAGAAAATTTAAGCTGCATAGCACTAGAATTAAATATCAATGTTGCCAAAAATAATAAAATCAAAAATAAAGTCGCATATTTAGGATTATCTGCCGTATCTACTTGTGTTGAATTTTCCCATAAAGATCTACTTTTAAAAGCATACAGGAATAAAATACTATAAAGAGGAAAACTTAGCACACAGTCATATACTGCATCAATGTATAAGAGCCCAAATTGTGTACATTTAACGTATAAATACAAAAACTTGAATAAAACACTAACTATAAAAATTTCACGCCAAAATAGCCCGGTAAAAATGCGTTTCCTATTGCAAAAACCAAAAACGCCTGTTATTAACAGTAATAAAGATAAATAGGCTATTCCATCAAGTTTTATTGCAGAAGCTGTAAATAAAAAACTTAATAATAAAAAAAATGAATAAATTCCAAAATATAAAATACCTGAAATCCATAATAATTCAGGTATTTTAAGTTTTAAATGCTTCAAATACTCTATTAAAAACATTGCTTAAACTTTCCAGACAATATAATTGATAAGTATAACATATCAAATTCATTATTTTGCAAATTTTCATCATATCGATATCGTTACAAAATAGTGAATATAAAATATAATGCTATAATATATACAAACACTAATAATTAGGGATCAGGAGGGAATTGTATGGCAAAAGTTCTTATTTCAATGTCAGATGAATTTTTAAACATGATTGACTCTTTCGCAACTAACGAACAAAGAACCCGCAGCGAATTGGTCAGAGAAGCATTGAGAAATTATATCAGAAGAAGCAGGGTTTCTAATCCTGAATTAAATCAAAAAAGAGCAGAAACACTTGAAAATTTACTGGATTAAGCTTTAAGAGAACGCTATGGCAGATATATACGACTTTATAAAAGAACTTGCAAAAATAGATATCGAGTTTGAGGATAGAGAAGATAAGTTCTACTCTTTAAAAAGCTATGTAAAAAGAGTCGAAGAAAACCGTATACTTATTGATACTCCTAGTCATAAAGGAACTACCTATCATATTCCTATTGGACAGGTAATCAGTCTGGGAATTCATGCGCAAGACGGGATTTATTTAGGTGAAAGCAAGATTATTGACAAGGAACTATCAAGTATATCAGGTCTATGGATTTGTTATCCTTACTATACACAGCATGTTCAAAGAAGAGAATATCTAAGAGTTCCTTTAAGCATTGAAGCAGAAATTATATTGTTTGAAAACATAGAAAAGACCAAGCGAAGAACCCAGAAAATAAAGATAAGAGATATTAGCGGAAGCGGTTTTAGTTATTTCTCAACTAAACCTCTACTTCAATATTATGATATTGAATGTAAAATATATCTCAATGACTCTGATGATGAACCAATAATCTCAAGATGCGAGCATGTTTACAGCAACAAACTGACTTCAGATAATGAAACAAAGTATATCAACGCCTTTGCATTCATCGATATCCCGCAAAAAGATGTAGAAAGACTAGTAAAAGCCAGTTTTAAATATCAGGTAGAACTAAGAAGAAGAGGCTTTGTAGCTGAAATGTAATTTTTACATACTATTCATACAAAAAGAAGGAGTTTAATATAAACTCCTTCTTTTTGTTAATACTAATTATTAAATTAGAACACTAAGCCGCCTTCTCTAGCTGCATCAGCAAGAGCTGCAATTCTACCATGATATAAGAAGCCGCCTCTGTCAAATACTACAGATTCAACACCAGCTTTTTTTGCTCTTTCAGCAAGAAGTTTACCAACTTCTTTAGCTGCATCTATATCACCACCATGCGGAAGACGCTCTTTTAATGTTGGTTCTGTGGTACCAGCACTAGCAACTGTAACACCTTTTATGTCATCAATAATCTGAGCATAGATATGCTTATTGCTTCTGTAAACACTTAATCTTGGTCTTTGTGGAGTACCACTAAGGTTTACTCTGATTCTGCTATGTCTTTTTGCCGCTATTTCTTTTCTATTTTTCTGTTTAATCATAATTATTCACCTAAGCCTATTTACCTGTTTTACCTGCTTTTTTACGTATATGTTCACCTTGATATCTGATACCTTTACCTTTATAAACTTCAGGAGGTCTCTTACTGCGAATTAAAGCAGCGATATCACCAACTAATTGTTTATCAGCACCGGTTACAGTAATTTTATTTGTACCTTCTACTTTTATATCTATACCAGCAGGAGGGTCAACTTTGACAGGATGACTATAACCAAGAGAAAGATTTAGTACGTTTCCTTCTTTTGCAGCCCTGTATCCTACACCGTGGATTTCAAGATTTTTTGAAAAACCTGTGTTTACACCATTAATAAGGTTATAAACAAGGGTACGGCTTAAACCATGAAGTGCTCTTGTTTTACGCTCTTCATTAATTCTTTCGAGGATTACTTTACCATCTTCCTGTTTAACAGCTATTTCAGGTCTGATTGTTACACTTAAAGTTCCTAAAGGCCCTTTAGCAGTAACAGTATTATTCACAACTTTAACTTCAACTTTATCTGGAATTACTACTGGGGCTTTTCCAATTCTGGACATTTTAACTTGTCTCCATTTCCCGATATATTTAACTAACTTCTCCCTAAAACTTTTCTCGGAATTACGAATTAGGAATAGGTGATTATATCATCTACCATACATAACAGAGGACTTCACCACCGACTTTTTCTTTTCTTGCTTTTCTGTCAGTTAATAATCCTTTGCTGGTACTTACTATAGCAACACCTAAACCATCGAGTACTTTAGGTAAATTTTGTGACTTTTTGTATACTCTTAAACCTGGTTTGCTAATACGACGCAGATTTGTTATTACCGGATTTTTATCTTTTCCATATTTCAAATCTACGCTTAAGACTTTAAACTGACCAACTTCTTTAACTTCAAAATCTACAATATAGCCTTCAGATTTAAGTAACGCAGCAAGCTGCTCTTTTACTTTTGAACTAGGCATTTCAACGCTTGAATGCCTTGCTATATTACCGTTTCTTATACGTGTCAGCATATCTGCTATTGGATCTGTATTCATTCTTATTCCCTCTCTTAGGAGTTTTGATTACTTACTAACTATATTTAATAAAGGAACTTACCAGCTTGCCTTGGTAACACCTGGAAGTAAACCTTCATGAGCCATTTTTCTGAGGTGAATTCTGCAAAGACCAAAATCACGATAATATCCCTTTGGACGACCACATATACTACAACGATTATGTAATTTTACTTTAGGGAATTTGCCTTTTGCAGCTAATTCTCTTCTCTGGGCTTCTTTTTCCATCATTGCTTTTTTAGCCAAGGTATCTCTCCTTTATACCATTTTAAATAGTGTACTGAGTTAGGTGATTTTATCACCTTATTTCTTTCTGAATGGCATTCCTAATTCTGATAATAAAGCTTTTGCTTCTTCATCAGTTTTAGCTGTAGTTATAATAGATATATTCATTCCTTTAATCATATCCACTTCATCATAGCTGATTTCAGGGAATAAAGTCTGTTCTTTTAAACCGATTGAATAATTACCTCTACCATCAAAACTCTTGTCGCTTACGCCTCTGAAGTCTCTAATTCTTGGAAGCGCAACGCCAATAAACTTTTGTAAGAAGTCATACATTTTTTGACCTCTTAAGGTAACCATTGTACCAATAGGCATACCTTGTCTGAGCTTATATGTAGCAATTGATTTCTTAGCTCTGGTAACTATTGGTTTTTGCCCTGTAATTTTTGTTAATTCCTGAACAGCTGCATCAAGAATTTTTACGTTCTGAACAGCTTCACCTACACCCATATTAAGTACAACTTTTACAAGTTTAGGTACTTCATAAGAGTTAGTATAACCAAACTGTTTGGTTAAAGCCGGTACTACATCTTCTGAATATCTTTGTTTAAGATCTTTAGTTATTGTTGCCATTATTCTGATCCTTAATCTACTTGTTCACCACATTTTTTACAGACGCGGACTTTTTTACCACTTTCCAATACTTCATGTCTGATCCTTGATGGTTTTTCGCATTTTGAGCAATAAAGCATTACATTTGATGCTTGAATAGGAGCTTCAAATTTCACTAATCCACCCTGTATATTTTTCATTGGATTAGGTTTCATAGCTTTTGTAACTATATTAACTCCTTCAACGACGACTCTGCTTTCTTTTGGCATAGCTTTTTTGATATTTCCAATTTTACCTTTGTCTTTACCGGAAATAACGAGGACTCTATCGCCTGTTTTTACATGTAATTTATTTTCGTGATTTGCACTAGCCATGATTATTCTCCTAAATTACCTCTGGAGCCAGAGACACGATTTTCATATAGTTTTTCTCTCTCAGCTCGCGTGCTACAGGTCCAAAAACACGTGTACCTGTAGGATTACCGTCTTTATTAATTATAACAGCAGCATTTTCATCAAATCTGATAGTGGTGCCGTCTGTTCTTTTTAAGCTAGCTTTTGTACGCACAATTACTGCTTTAACAATGTCAGATTTTTTAACAGGCATATTTGGTGCTGCATCTTTAACAGTTGCAACAATGACATCACCTATTCCCGCATATCTCTTGTTAGAGCTTCCGAGAACTCTAATGCACAAGAGTGTTTTTGCGCCAGTATTATCTGCTACGTTTAATCTTGTTTCTTGTTGAATCATTGTTTTCTTCCTTTTTCTGGAATAATTTTCTTGGTTAATATCACCTAACAACAATACGTTGTATTATTGGAATGATTGATGACCTGAGAATGTGACTTAGCCACCTATACCTGAGCAGATTTTTTAACAACTTCAGCCACTGCCCAACGTTTTGTTTTACTAACCGGCTTTGTTTCTACAATACGAACTTCATCACCTTCATTACAGGCAATACCTGCATCACTGGCCATATAGTTTTTTGTTTGCGCAATGATTTTCTTATATATCGGATGAGGTCTGAATTCCTGAACTTCAACCACTACAGTTTTGTCCATTTTATTGCTTACTACTCGACCAAATTTTTCTTTCTTAGGCACGTAATACCTCCATGGATGAGCTAAACATATAACTCATAGCCTTACTTTTGTAATTGTTTCTCTCTTATAACGGTTTTAAGTTGAGCGATCGCATTTCTTGTACTTGAAATTTCTGATGTATTTTCAAGCTTATGTAATGACTTGCTTATTCTAAGATCAAATAATTTTTTTCTCATAGAAATTACATCATCATTTAATTCATCAATTGTTCGCTCACGCATTTCACTTAATTTCACTTTTACTCACCACCATTATTTTTCTATGATTCTAACTTGTATAGGAAGTTTTTGAGCTGCTAGCTCAAGAGCAGTAACTGCAGTGGCTCTGTCAACTCCTGCGAGTTCAAAGAGGACTCTGCCTGGTTTTACAACTGCCACCCAGTATTCAGGGTTACCTTTACCTGAACCCATACGAGTTTCAGCAGGTTTTGCGGTTACAGGTTTATCCGGGAAAATTCTGATCCAAACCTGACCACCCCTTTTAATTGAACGGGTCATAGCTCTTCTGGCTGCTTCTATTTGACGACTGTTTATCCATGCTGGTTCCATACTTTGTATACCGTAGTCGCCATATTCTAATGCTGCACCTCTGGTTTCAGTGCCAGTCATTCTTCCTCTCATTTGTTTACGGTATTTGGTTCTTTTTGGCATTAACATGACAAATTTTGCTCCTAATTTTCTGTAAGCCTACTTAGGCTGATATCTAACTTTGGTGATAATATCACCTAACTTAAGTTAACGTTTGATACCCTTTTAACTTAAAGTTATCAGTTAAAGTTGGAGTATTACTCTAACTTTTTGGGCCAGGTCCTGGGCCTCTACCTCTTTTACGAGGAGGACGTCCACCTGGTGCTGGTCCACCTTCAGATGGAGCTGATTTAGCTTTGATATTTTGGTCAGCTACTTCACCTGGAAGTATTTCACCTTTGAATATCCAAACTTTAACTCCAATAATGCCCATAACAGTATCCGCTTCAGCAACACCGTAATCAATATCAGCTCTAATGGTATGAAGAGGAATACGGCCTTCTTTAGTCCATTCTGTTCTGGCAATTTCAGCACCGCCAAGTCTACCTGATACAGAAACTTTTATACCTAATACGCCAGCGCGCATTGCTCTTTGAATAGCCTGTTTCATAGCTCTTCTAAATACAACTCTTTTTTCAAGTTGTTGAGCTATAGCTTCAGAGACTAATTGTGCATCAGCATCAATTCTTGCTACTTCAACCACGTCAATTTGTACACGTTTTTGCACACGGTTGCTTAATTCTTTTCTTAATTCATCAATACCCTGTCCGCCTCTGCCAACAACAATACCAGGCTTGGCTGTAACAATGGTAAGACTTACTTGCTGTGCTTTTCTATCGATTCCAATACGGCTGATACCAGCTGAGTATAATTTTTTCTTTACATATTTACGAATTTGATCATCTTCAGCTAAAAAGTCAGCATATTCCTTAGTTGCAAACCAATTGCTTAACCAGGGTTTAATGATTCCAATTCTTAATCCTATCGGATGAACTTTCTGTCCCAAGGTGGCCTCCTATTTAGTCTTCTTTTGTTCTTTAACACTAACCTTAATTGTTAACTGAGAAGTACGTCTGATTCTTTTATAAACACGACCTTGGGCTCTTGGTCTTGCTCTTTTATACATAGGACCATCATCTGCATAGATTTCAGAAATTACTAAACCTTCAGATGCTGCTCCAAATTTTTCTGATGCATTAGCTATTGCAGCAGTTAAGTTTTTCTCAATGACTCTTGCAGCTGCATAAGGCATGAAGCGAAGAATATTGATTGCATCATCAACTTTTTTACCACGTACTTCATTTATTACCCTGCGAATTTTTCTTGCAGGCATTCCAATAGATTTTTGTTTTGCTTTAGCTTCCATTATTACTTCCTTTTTGCAGTTTTATCAGAGCCAGCATGACCACGGAAGAATCTTGTTGGTGAAAATTCACCTAATTTATGTCCAATCATCTGTTCTGTTACATATACAGGAACGTGAGTTTTTCCGTTGTAGACAGCAATTGTATGTCCTAACATTTCAGGAACTATCATTGAAGCTCTTGACCAGGTTTTAATTACTCTTTTATCACCGGTCTTATTCATCTTCTCAACTTTATTTATAAGTGATTCCTGTATAAATGGGCCTTTTTTTAGTGAACGAGCCATTAACTAAATTCTCCTTATTTGCGTTTTCTGACAATATACTTATCAGATTGCTTAGTGCGTCTTGTTTTGTAACCTAATGCAGGTTTACCCCAAGGTGTTTGCGGTTTACCACCAATAGGTGATCTACCTTCACCACCGCCGTGTGGGTGATCTACAGCGTTTTTAGCAACACCTCTTACTGTAGGCTTCACGCCCATCCAGCGTTTGCGACCAGCTTTACCTATACGAATATTTTTTGCATCAGAATTACCAAGAACTCCAACGGTTGCATAACCATTTTTATGAACCATTCTCATTTCTGAACTTGGTAATTTAACGGTTACATAGTCACCTTCTTTTGCCATTACCTGTGCAGAACCACCTGCACCTCTAACAAGCTGTCCACCTTTTCCTGGTGCTAATTCAATATTATGAACCAATGTACCAAGAGGAATATTACTTAATGGCAAAGCATTTCCTGTCTTGATTTCACTATCTGGTCCACTCTGGATGGTGTCACCGACTTTTAAATCACTCGGTGTCAGAATATATCTTTTTTCACCATCTGCATAGACTACTAAAGAAATTCTTGTATTTCTATTTGGATCATACTCAACAGTTTTCACTGTTGCAGGTATGCCACGTTTATCTCTTTTGAAATCGATAATACGGTAAGCACGTTTATGACCACAACCCTTATGATGACAGGTAATTCTGCCTGTATTATTTCTACCTGCACGTCTATTTAAGCTGACTAAAAGCGATTTTTCAGGTTTATCTGTTGTAATTTCTGCAAAATCACCTATTGTCATATATCTACGTCCGGCAGAAGTAGGATTTAACTTACGGATAGCCATTGTTTATGCTCCTATTAATTCACTTAGAGGCTCGCCTTCAATTGTGACGATTGCCTTTTTACTAGATTGAGTTCTGCCAAATTTTGTACCAAATCTTTTTTGGTGACTAGGCATATATATTGTACGAACTTTTTTAACTTTTCTACCAGGGAAGCATAATTCTACAGCTTTTCTGATTTCAATTTTTGTTGCGCCTTTTAATACTTCAAAAGTATATTGACCTTCAACTGTAGCGCTATGAGACTTCTCTGTAATAAGAGGCCTTTTTATAATCTCATATAGTTTTTCTTGTTCTCTGTCGAATGTGCTTTTCATTATTTGAGTAACCTCTCTGTTATATCTTTAATAGCTGATTCAGTTATTAAAATATTATCAGCTTCAAGGATATCTTTCACATTGATATTTGAAGGTAAAATCACCTTAACATAAGGAATATTTCTTGCGGATAATTCCAAATGCTGATTTTCTGCGTTACTAAGTTCTGCAACTATAAGCACTTTTCCATTTACTTTTAATGATTCAAGAACTTTTACTAATTCTTTTGTTTTTGGTTGTGCAATTGCAGTAAAATCCTGAAGGATTTTAATATCCTGAGTTCTTGCTGAAAGAGCAGATCTCAAAGCTAATCTACGCGCTTTGGTTGGCATAGAGAAGGAATAATCTCTTGGTTTTGGTCCAAATATAACACCACCACCTGCGAATAAAGGACTTCTTAAGCTGCCTGCGCGAGCTCTTCCTGTACCTTTTTGCTTCCATGGTTTTTTACCGCCACCTCTAACTTCAGAACGTGTTTTTGTAGAGGCAGTACCAGCTCTTGCATTATTGAGCTGTCTTCTTAACGCAAGGTGCATCACATGTATGTTTGGTTCAATACCAAAAACCTTCTCGTCCAGGTCTACTTGTCCGACCTGTGCACCGTTGCTACTATGTAAAGTTATTTGTTTTGACATAATTTATTTCCTCGAAAGTCAGTATAAAAGGAAGTTATTTATTCCATTTAAGAATTGAAGGCTTAATTGTAACTAATCTACCTTCAGGTCCAGGAACGGATCCTTTAATAAGAACTATATTCTTTTCTGTATCAACTTTTACTACAGTTAATTTTTTAACTGTAACTGTTTTGTTACCCATGTTACCGGCCATTTTTAAGCCTTTGTAAACTCTTGATGGGGTTGTACCTGCACCAATTGAACCAGGTAATCTATGGTTCTTTGAACCGTGACTCATTGGTCCTCTTGCAAAATTGTATCTTTTTACTGTACCCTGGAATCCTTTTCCAATAGAAACACCAGTAACATCAACCTTCTCAACCTCATTAAGGATTGAAAGATCAACATTCTGGCCTACATTGTATTCACTTACATCATCCAATCTAAATTCCTGCAAATGCCTGAATGTCTGTAAGTTATTTTTTTCTAAATGTTTTAATTGAGGTCTTGTAAGATGCTTTTTCTTTCCAGGTTTTGTACCGACCTGAATAGCATTGTATCCATCTTTTTGCACAGTTTTAACTTGTGTAACTGTTAATGGATCAACTTTTACTACTGTTACTGGAATGACCAGACCTTCATCATTAAAAACTTGGGTCATCCCTAGTTTTTCACCAATTACTCCTAGAGTCATAGTTTCCTCTCTTTTTGTGAGCGCTACGTGTAAAAAGCCTCGTAGATCACATTCATCAACTGTATTATGAAGTTTTTATGTGGGTGAATGCCCTATAATTTTACTTCTATATCAACGCCAGCTGGCAAATCTAACCTACTGAGCTCTTCTGTTGTTTGGCGTGTAGGATCAAGAATATCGATAATTCTTTTATGCACACGTGTTTCAAAATGCTCTCTTGATTTTTTGTCAACGTGAGGAGATCTTAAAACACAGTATATTTTACGTCTAGTAGGAAGTGGAATGGGTCCAGCAACCTTAGCGTCTGTGCGTTTTGCTGTTTCAACAATTTTATCTGCTGAACTATCGATTAGTCGATGATCATATGCTTTTAAACAAACTCTAATTCTGTGTCGCTTAGTACTCATATCCGCTTCCAACCTAGAACCTTTCTACACTTACTAATTTATTGTTAACTTGATTGAGCTTTTACCTGTCAAAAACTGACCGTTTTAGTCAGGTAACACTCCCGCTTTCGCTTACTCTGCAATTTTGTCGACGACGCCAGCACCTACTGTACGACCGCCTTCTCTAATAGCGAATCTCATACCATGTTCGATCGCTACTGGAGCTATAAGTTCAACATCCATAACAATGTTATCACCAGGCATAACCATTTCTGTACCTTCAGGTAATTTGATTGAACCGGTAACGTCAGTTGTTCTGATGTAGAATTGTGGTCTGTAACCAGGGAAGAATGGGGTATGTCTTCCACCTTCTTCTTTTGTTAATACATAAACGTTTGCACTGAATTTTGTGTGAGGTTTAATGCTGCCAGGTTTAGCAATTACTTGCCCTCTTTCGATATCATCTCTGGTAACGCCTCTTAAGAGTGCACCAATGTTATCTCCAGCAAGACCTTCATCCAATTGCTTTCTGAACATTTCAACACCAGTACAAACTGTTTTTCTTGTCGGATGGAAGCCAACGATTTCAACTTCTTCACCAACTTTAACTTTACCTCTCTCAACTCTACCAGTAGCAACTGTACCTCTACCGGTGATTGAGAAAACATCCTCAACTGGCATTAAGAATGGAAGATCTGTAGCTCTTTCCGGGGTTGGAACGTAGCTATCAACTGCATCCATAAGTTCCCAGATTTTGTCTACCCATTCATTTTCGCCGCGAGCAATTTTTGGATTTGCTGTTACAGCTTCTAAAGCTTTTAAAGCACTTCCACGAACGAATGGAAGATTATCTCCATCAAATTCGTAAACACTTAATAAGTCTCTTGATTCTAATTCAACAAGGTCTAATAATTCTGGATCATCAACCATGTCTACTTTGTTTAAGAATACTACTAATTTTGGTACACCAACCTGACGAGCTAATAAGATATGCTCTCTGGTTTGTGGCATAGGACCATCAGCAGCTGAAATAACGAGAATTGCACCGTCCATCTGAGCTGCACCGGTGATCATGTTTTTAACATAGTCAGCGTGTCCTGGGCAGTCTACGTGAGCGTAGTGTCTCTCAACTGTTTCATACTCAACGTGAGCTGTTGAGATAGTGATACCTCTTGCTTTTTCTTCAGGAGCCGCGTCAATTTGGTCGAAAGCTTTAGCTTCCGCTTGACCTGCAGCAGCGAGAGAAAAAGTAATAGCAGCTGTTAATGTTGTTTTACCATGGTCAACGTGTCCAATAGTACCAACATTTACGTGTGGCTTTGTTCTTTCAAATTTTGCCCTAGCCATTCTGAGTTCTCCTTTTAAATAAAAATTATTTACATTTACTTGCTAGTTTTTTCTTAGGATTAGCCCATGACGAGATTTGAACTCGTGACCTTCCCCTTACCAAGGGGATGCGCTACCCCTGCGCCACATGGGCACTTTCGACAGCGAAGGAAAAACTAAACAGAAATATAATGTTGTGATTTTTCCTTATACTGTTTAACTTGTACAACAAGTTAAAAGAAAATGGGCAGGGTTGGATTTGAACCAACGTAAGCAATGCTAGCGGATTTACAGTCCGCCCCCTTTAACCACTCGGGCACCTACCCTTATTAGCCGATGATGGGAATCGAACCCGCAACCTACGGTTTACAAAACCGTTGCTCTACCGTTGAGCTACATCGGCTCATTAGCATGCGAATCCTTATCATAGTAAGCACATAACTTAGTGTCAATACTTTTTGAAAATGATTAAAATTCGTCTTTACATGCTTCTAAACTACAGGAAACCATGAAAATAATTTTGTATCAAGCATTTACCTTAACTTTTTTTTACAAACTTATTTTATTTTTCCTTAATTTAAAGGAGAAAGTCTATTAAATAGGTTTTCAGACTAATAATCTTTTTTTATTGAGAAAATTTTATCTAAATCCAAGATTTTCCAGACTCTACAGTTTAATTTTGTAGATTATATTGGATATTCCAGTAAACTATCATCCACAAAAACATTGATAATATATATATAGCATTAATATATTTTGACTTCAAAAAAAATTAAATTATTTTACAGCTGTTGTATATAGATGGCAACAAACTTCATGAGAATCACTTATAAAATTGGAGCCCGGTTCTAGGTTTTCACAAATATCCATTCTTGATGAACATCTTGGATGGAACATACAGCCACTAATTTTCTCATCAATATTTGGAGGCTGACCATTTATGGGTTTTAATCTCTTTGATTCAAAAGAAGGCAATGATTCCAGTAAGCCTTTCGTATAAGGATGCATAGGATTACTAAAAATCGTTTTTACATCTGCATATTCGACAATTCTACCTGCATACATAACTGCCACTTTATCACAAACCTCTGCCACAACTCCAAGATCGTGGGTAATAAGCAACAGAGTTGTACTATATTTTTCCTGAATAGATTTAATCAAATTTAAAATTTGCGCCTGCACTGTAACATCAAGGGCAGTTGTAGGCTCATCTGCAATAATCAATTCAGGATTGCAGCTTAAAGCCATGGCAATAATCACCCTTTGTCTCATGCCGCCGGAAAACTGGTGGGGATAATCATTAAGTCTATTTTCAGGTTCAGGAATTTTTACCTGTCTTAATGCTTCAATAGCTATACTTCTAGCTTCTTTTTTTGATACTTTCTGGTGAAGTTCAATCGCTTCTGCTATCTGATCACCAATGGTATAAAGTGGATTTAAAGAAGTCAAAGGATCCTGCGGAATTAAAACAATTTTATTTCCACGGATTTTTTGCATTTCTTTTTCAGTGTATTTTAAGAGATTTTGCCCATTATAAACAATCTCTCCTGATTCTACAACAGCATTAGAGGGTAAAAGCCTCATTATAGAAGTAGCCGTGACAGACTTACCGCAGCCTGATTCACCAACAACTCCCAAAGATTTACCTTTTTCAAGGGATAAATTTACCCCATGAATAGCCCTGGCAAACTCATCCTCAAGCTTAAAACCAATATTTAAATTTTTTATTTCAAGTATGTTATCCATAGCATTATTCAGAATTTTCTACAATAAATATTGTATCTTATTTATATTATAATAACTAATATAAGATAGTGGTTATACATAAAAGATTTCAATAATAATTATAAATTTGCGTAAATAAAAGCCTATTTTAGGAAATTATAAATGCCAGAACTTTCATTAATTATATGTACCAGAAACCGAGAAGATATGATTGGAGATGTTTTAGAATCAGCTGCCAATCAGACTTTAGGCAAGTCACAATACGAAATCGTAGTTATAGACCAGAGTAGTAATGACGAAACCCAAAAATTAGTTGAAAAATATCCTGATTTTAAATATATCAAGCTAGATTCAAGGGGCGTATCCATTTCCAGAAACGAAGGAATAAAGCAATCCAGCGGGGAAATACTGGTTTATATTGATGATGATATCTTATTTGAGAATGATTATCTGGAAAACATCCTGACTTTTTATAAAACATCAGAACTAAAACCTGATATGGTGGGAGGAAAGACCATAGTCAAATTTTTGGGCCAAAAACCAGAATGGTTAGAAGGTCCTTTACTTGGAATCCTTGCCCACTCTGACTATGGTGATGAATCTCTAATATTAGATTCTCACCCAAAACATGTTCCTTATACCTGTAACATGGCTATAAAAAGAGAATGTCTTGAAAAAATAGGCGGCTTTTCAGAATTTTTAAGCGAACTGGAGCAGAAATTCCCTATTAATGAAGATGTAATGTTTGCCCATGAAATAAAAAATCAGGGCTACAATCTAGTTTATGATCCTAAAATGTTTGTATATCACAGAATGCCGGCATCCAGAATGACATATAAATATTACAGTGAAAAATATTTTGCCCACGGCAAGTCTGATGCATACTTATATTACCTGCTAAAAATGTTCGATAAAAAAGAAGCACCGGGAAAAATTTTACTACATTCAAAAAGAATATTAGAAGGTTTAATTTTACAGCATTTTAAAACCGAAATTTCAGAAAAATACTATCAAAAATTAAGATTTCACTATAATTTAGGCTATATTGGTTCATTATTTAGAATTTTAATGAGAAGAAATAATAAAAACTATGACTAATGTTATTTAAATAGAGAAACAGTAGATGATGAGAAAAGTAGGGTGGGTATCTTTAATAAAGTATGATTATATACTCTAATCTAACTACTTACCCACCAGCACCAAGCCAAAAAAATAACTGATCATACTTTTACCCATAAATAATTAGAAGTAGGGTGGGCTTGACTATAATCGTCAACGAGCTTGTGAGTTGTACGAATATGTCCCTACCTGGTAGCCCACAAATAAAGAAACAGTAGATAATGATGAGGGAAATCAAATGATTGAAAGATATTCATTGCCTGAAATGAGAGATATCTGGGAAATAGATAACAAATACAAGTTCTGGCTTGAGGTTGAATTAGCAGCCTGCAGAGCACACAATAAACTTGGCAATATACCTGATGAAGCTTTAAGAGAGATTGAGTCTAAAGCTTCTTTTAGTGTAGAGAGAATTGACGAGATAGAAAAAGAAGTAAAGCACGATGTAATTGCGTTTGTCACCAGCGTTAACGAGAATGTAGGCGAATCCTCAAGATACATACATATGGGTTTAACAAGCTCCGATGTACTTGATACCGCCCTTGCACTTCAGTTAAAAAAAGCAAATACAATTATTGAGAAAGATATAAAAGAAGTTATAGAAGCTATAAGAAACAAGGTTAAAGAGCATAAAGATACAATAACAATAGGCAGATCTCATGGAATTCACGCTGAACCCACCACATTTGGCCTTAAGCTTGGCGTGTGGTTAGATATTTTTGAAAGAAATCTGGAAAGATTCAAAAGAGCAGCAGACGATATCAATGTCGGCCAGATCAGTGGCCCTGTTGGGACATACAGCAATATCGATCCAAAAGTTGAAGAATTAACTTGCAAAGAATTAGGCCTAAAACCGGCTAAAATATCTACCCAGATTATCCAAAGAGATTTGCATGCCTATTACTTACAGACATTAGCTCTAATAGCCACAACAATAGAACAGTTCTCAACAGAAATAAGACACCTTCAAAGAACAGAAGTTTTAGAAGTTGAGGAAGGTTTCTCCAAAGGACAAAAAGGCTCATCAGCCATGCCGCATAAAAAAAATCCTATAAGTTCAGAAAATTTAAGCGGTCTTGCAAGGGTAGTAAGATCAAATTCTATAGCAGCTCTTGAAAACGTCGTACTATGGCACGAAAGAGACATAAGCCACAGTTCGGTTGAAAGAATTATCATGCCAGATAGTACAATTCTCATGGATTACATGCTAAATAGATTTAAAGATGTCGTAGAAAATCTTCAGGTATATCCTGAAAATATGTATGCCAATACACAGCTTTATGGCGGAGTAATTTACTCTCAAAGAGTAATGCTTGCTCTGACTAATAAAGGCTTATCAAGAGAGGACGCATATAAACTGGTTCAGGAAAATGCCCATAAAGCTTGGAATGTAAAAGGCGGCAGTTTTAAAGAAAACCTGCTCAATGATGAAAGAATAAAACAACATTTAAGCGAAGTTGAAATTGAAGAGTGTTTTGATCCAAACTATTACTTGAGAAATATAAATACGATTTACGAGAGATTGGGGGTATAAATGCCAAAAAGGCTATTAACAGGTTTATTGCTTATAACTTTATCTTTAATAATCAATTTATCCGCACTTGCTTTTGCAAAGGATGATTCTATAAAAGTATTCAATTTAAAAAATGGCCATACAATAGTCATTAAAGAAGTACCTGCTAATCCTATAGTTACAATTGATACCTGGATTAAAACAGGTTCAGTTAACGAGAATGACAAAATAAACGGAATCTCACACTTTCTTGAACATCTTCTATTTAAAGGAACCAAAAACTACAAAAACGGCGAGATGGAAAGAATCCTTGAATCAAAGGGCGCAAATTATAACGCCGCAACCAGCAAGGATTATACCCATTACTATACAACAATAGCCAGCCAGCATGCCAAAACAGCACTGAATCTTCATGCTGATCTGCTTTTAAATGCCACCATTCCTCAAGATGAACTCGATAAAGAAAGAAAAGTTGTCCAGGAAGAAATAAGAAGGGCTATGGATAACCCAGGACGCATATTATTCAATAATTTAACCGACCTTCTTTTTAAATCACATCCATATAAATATGAAACTCTTGGAACAATGGAGATAATAGGAAACGTACCAAGAGAAGAAATCCTAAATTATTATCACAAATGGTATACCCCGGCAAATATGACAACTGTTATCGTTGGGGATGTTGATACCGATAAAATGCTGGCTCTGGTGAAAGAAGAATTCAAAGACAATTCCACCAGCAATAAATCCATCAAAGTTAACTATGAGAAAGAGCCTTATTTAACCCAAAGTGCGGAAAAAATTGAAAAAGACAACTACAATATTGGCTATCTCAATATAGGATTCAGAGGGGTTCCTATAGCGAATAAAAAAGATAATTATGCTCTTGATCTGGCAGCTGAAATACTCGGTCAGGGCAGAAGTTCAAGGTTATATCAGAACATAAAAGAGAAAAATCTGGTTTCTGGAATTTCCTCAGGTCATCATTCTATGAGAGACGATAGTATTTTCTATATAGATGCAAGTTTAAAGCCTGAAAACTATACAGCCGCAAAAGAAGCCACTTTAAAAGAACTGGATAAATTAAGAAATGAGAAAGTTACTCAAGAAGAATTAGAAAGAGCAAAAACCAAGCTCGAAAGATCATTTCTATATGGCACTGAATCCGTCGAGAATATAGCCAATGCCATTGGCAATACTATGACTCTTAACGGTAAACTGGAAGATTATACAGATTATATTGATAATATTAAGAAAATAACAGCCGATGATATTCAGAAGTCTGTAAATAAATACCTTCCAGAATCACGGATGGCAGTGTCAGTTCTGTTACCTGATAATACAAATATCAACTCTACTCAAAAACCACAGGAAACATATCAAAACGTTTCCAAATATACTTTAAATAATGGTATGACACTAATTACGGAAAAAAATAATTCAAATGACATACTATCTCTTAGTGTTTTTGTCAAAGGAGGTAAATTGCTAGAAACCCAACCGGGATTACAGGATTTACTGGCAGCAACGTTAATGAAAGGCACAAAAAGCAAAAGTGCTCTGGAAATTTCAAAGGAACTTGAAAACTCAGGCATTGTTATTGCCCCATCTTCAGGGCCTGATTATTTTGAAATACAGCTTAAATCAACAGTCGCTGACTTTGATAAAGCCCTTGAAATTTTGGCAGACGTCATTAACAACCCTGCATTTAAAGATGAATATATAGAAAAAGCAAAAGTTAATACGGTTCAGGGAATCAAAGAATCTCGAGACACCCCTCTTTCTTATGCTTTTGAAAACTTTACAGAAAAAATGTATCCAAATCATCCTTACGGTTATGTTGGAGAGACTTTATTAAAGAACGTAAATAAGATAAATAAAGATGATCTGACTAAATTCCACAACGAGTATTTTATCCCTGAAAATATGGTCGTATCAGTGTCAGGAAATATAGACACAGATAATCTCGTTAATAAATTTCAGACTTATTTCCCTGAAAGAGAAGGAAAAAAAGTTGATCTTAACGAATTAAGGACAAAATACAATCCAAAAGCACAAGACAAGCTCAGCATTGTAAAAAAAGATACAACAGCAGCATCAGTAGTTCTAGGATGGCCCGCTGCAGGGATAACACAGGATAAAGATTATGCAAGCCTGAAAATAATTAACGGAATTCTTGGAAATGGGCTAAGCTCAAGACTTTTTGTAAACCTGAGAGAAAAACAGGGGCTTGCATACGTTGTCAGCAGTGCATATCCTACCAGACTTGATAATAGTTTCTTTGTGTTATATATAGGTACTAATCCTGAAAATATAAAAGCTGTCAAACAAGGTTTTCTAAATGAAATAAATACAATAAAAACGCAGCCTATAAGTGAAAAAGAGCTGGAGGAAGCAAAACAAAAGTTAATAGGACAGTTTGCATTATCACAGGAAACTAATCAGGAAAAAGCACATTCTCTTGGCTGGTATGAAGTAACCGGAAAAGGATTTAAATATAATTACCAATATCCCGATTTAATAAACTCTATTACAACCGAAGATATTATGAGCACAGCTAATAAATATTTTAATAATCCTTATGTTATTTCAATAGTAGCACCGGCAAAAAGCGTGGAAGGTTTATAAAAAAGGTGGTACCAAGTAGGGACACATTCGTACAACTCACAAGTTCGTCTACGACTGCAGTCACACCACCTAATCAGGTTAACGATCAAAGCAAGGTGGAATACTACTAGAAAAGGGACACAACAGTGAAAGTAAGCGTTAAAGTACCTGCTACTACTGCAAATCTCGGACCGGGATTTGACTGTTTCGGAATGGCATTGTCTTTATATAACACCATAACAGTAGAAGAAACAGTTTACCCTACCACAGGTTTACAGATAAACATACTTGGCGAGGAAGAAGAAGGTACAACAAGTTCTTTAATTCCTACTAATGAGTCTAATATTATTTATAGGGCTATAGAACTTCTGTATAACTATACAGGCCAAACCCCCCCTGCATTAAGAATTAATATTCAATCTAATATCCCTATTGCAAAAGGATTAGGCAGCAGCGCCGCTGTTAT
>AMFJ01036153.1_pt1 | contig 27943 bp, 21 predicted proteins | sample 427208 | NCBI WGS metagenome assembly AMFJ01 (sample SAMN02954298, study PRJNA114691) | groundwater metagenome | biome: aquatic; feature: subsurface aquifer; material: sediment; isolation source: subsurface aquifer sediment | place: USA: Rifle, CO | collected 2008-08 | reverse complement strand
TAACAAACCCCCTCATTCCCCCTTAACAGGGGGACTACATGGAATAAAAAAAAACCCACAATTTCTTGTGGGTTATTTTTTTAAATATTTTTTATTCTATTGATGCTTTAACTATTTCCAAAAATCTGCATTCAATCTTTCTGACACCAAATTTCGGATTATGAAATTTTACGATAGCGAGATGATTCCATATTTCTAATACGTATCCTGTTCCGAAGAGTTTATGTTTTACGATATTTCATTCTTCTATATCTGGTCCACGACTAGGATCAGCACTTCCTCAGAGTTCGAATCTTTTGATCAATTCTACGGGTATTTCATCTAAGAATCTGCTTGGGGGATTCATCTTGGTCTGTCATCGTGTCATCCTGCTATTTGCATGAGAGAGGAAGAGTACATCTTTGGCTCTCGTAATAGCTACATACATCAGTCTGCGTTCTTCTTCCAAAAGTTTCGGTTCCATCATTGCATTGGATAACGGAAAGATGTTATCTTCTAGTCCTGCGACGAATACGATAGGAAATTCCAATCCTTTGCTTGAATGTACGGTCATCAACTTCACTGCATCAATATCTCCTTTTTCGTTTTCTGAGATATCTGAAAGCAATGCTACTTCTTCTAGAAATTGTCTGAGTGTATCTTCACCTATCTCTACATATTTATCCGCCATGTTGATCAACTGTCCGATGTTTTCATATTTTTCATCAGCTAGGGCATCACTTCATTCTTCTTTGACGAGATAGTCCCTATATTTTATTCTCTTTACGAGTTTTCCTATGATTTCTGAGGGTCTATGCTCTTGTATGTGCTCAGTCATCTCTTTCATGCATTCTAGAAATTCCTGGATTCATTTTTTTGCCATCGGAGTGACTTTTATATCAGATCATTCATTCATGCTTTGTTCGAGGATGTTGATCAATGGCGTATTTTTGATTGCTGCTTGTTCGTCGAGGTATTCTATAGTAGTCTTTCAGATTTTCCTATTTGGAATATTCAATATCCTTTTGAGGGAAATAGTGTTTGCTGGATTACAGAGGTATCTTACGTAGGAAATAATATCCTTGATCTCTTTTCTTTCGAAAAATTTGAATGCTCATCGTACTTTGTAGGGTATCCCTTCTTGGATGAAGAGCTGTTCAAAAGGGGAAGATTGAGCATTTGTCCTATATAATATCGCGATTGATCATCGGGATTTTATCTTGGCTCATTCTTTCATCTTTTTGATGAGGTCAATGATATTCGCTGCTTCATCCATTTCGCTCCCATGAGAAAAGATAGTGATCTTATCGTCACCTATTCTGTGAGGAACGATATTTTTTTCATATTGATTGGTATTGTGTTTGATGATGGCATTACTTGCATGTACGATGTGCGGTCTCGAACGATAGTTGATCTGTAATTTGAACATCTGGATATCCGGCCAGTATTGTTTTACATTCAAGAAGTTTTCCATCAATGCTCATCTTCGTCCATAGATGCTTTGGAAATCATCTCCGATAAGTGTTACATTACCTTCATTTCCAGAAATCATTTTTATGAGTTCAAACTGTATCCAGTTGGTATCTTGAGCCTCATCCACTAATATATAGTCAAATTTATTTTGCCATTTGGTGAGTGTTTCTTTGCTTTTTTTGAATAAGCGGTAGGGGAGGAGTAAAAGGTCATCGAAGTCTAATGAATTCGCTTTCTCTAATTCTTTCTGATATTGTTCGTAGACTTTATACATCGTCTGATCATAATCTGTTTTGATATCTTTGATAGAGGACTCAGCATCAAAGCCATTATTTTTTTGCTTGGAGATGAAGTTTTTCGCTTCAGCGACTTTGAATACTTCTTGAAGATTCAATTTTTTAAGAATCTCTTTGACTACGGATTGTGCTTCGTTGGTATCAAGGATTCCGAAGTTTTTATTGTATTTCATTTCTAACTTTTCTATATCTTCTTTTAATATTTTGAGGAAGATACTATGGAAAGTTCCAATCCGTTTTAATGATTCAATAGTATAGAATTTTCTTGGAGTAAGCACTTCTTCATTTTCTTGGATGCTTTCTAAAAAGTCAGCAATGCTATCTTCCTCATTTTTTGCTTCAGTTGATTCAGCTACTTTTTTTTCTATAGCTGCTTTCTTCATCGTTGGCATCTCTTCAGAAATCTTCACAAGTCTTTCTTTCATCTCGTTAGATGCTTTGTTGGTGAATGTCACTGCTAAAATTCTATTAATAGGAATATTCTTAGCTTGTACGATGTACGCTATCTTGTAGGTAAGCACTCTTGTCTTTCAACTTCCAGCTCCTGCTATGATAAGTGAGGAAGTATCGATGTGGATACAGGCTTTTGTCTGTTCTTCGTTGAGCTGACTTGCTATATATTGTTTGATATCCATGAGTAAAATTTAGAATTTAGAATTTAAAATGCAGAATTTAGAATTTAGAATGATCAATTTAGAATTCGAGCGAAGCGAAGTCCCGCAAGGCGGGATAGAATTTAGAACTTAGTATTTAGTAATCGGGAGTTTATGGAAAAAATATTGGGATTCAAATTGAAATTATTTTTTTGTTTGTATAAAAAAAAATCTTCCGGGGATACCGGAAGTTTTAATGTTGTTAGTGTTATTTTCCTAAAATAATTGCTGCGATGTCAGGGAAATGCTCGGTGTAATCACCGAATATCTGTAATCCGAATCCATCCGTTGGGATTTTGTCCCAAGTGATTTTTTCTTTCCACCCTGCACCGGAATATGATCCAAAACTCATGGGTGATGAATGGATTTCAATAAATCCTGCCCATGGGGTGATCAGTTTGTCCTTTGCTTCAGGTGATTCATCATGTAAAAAATCATGTTTGAGGTGGGGAACTACACAGATAGGAAAGTCTGCAGCGATTCCTCCTCCTAAATGTATAATTGCAATAGATGAATCTTTGGTATTATCTACATACCATTCTGCCAGGTGATGCATGTAAGCAAAATTGGATTTGATAATTGATGGATTGATAGGTCGTTCAAGTTTATATTTGGAAAGAAATGAATGATCTCCATTGTAGCATGCATGAGTAAAAATATTTCCCATGGTGCTGTCTTCTGGTCCCGGTACATATACCGGAATTTTGTATTTCCAAGCCTGATATAACCAACAATCATCTTCATTTGCTTCAGGATCTTTTTCTATCAAATTATTTTCAAATAATTGAAAGAAAAATTGATGCCATAAATAACTTTTGTTTTCATTTTCTGCCTTTTGCCAGAGGCTTTCAGTTGCGGGCAAAATTTTTCTTACTGATTCATCTTCAGGTAGAAACGTGTCAGTGATCCTTCGTAAACCTGCTATGCGAAGTTCATTTTCCTCTGCAGGAGTAAGCTCCATGTAGTTGGGGATATATGCGTAATGGCTATGTGCCACATAGCGATATAAACTTTCTTCCATGTTTGCTCCTGTTACAGAGATTCCATGAACTTTTCCTGCACGGATGAGTTCACTGATCGGGATACCCATTTGGAATGAGGAACCAGCACCTGCCATCGTGATAAATAGTTTTCCACCTTTATCTAAATGTTCCTTTAACCATCTTCCAGCATCAACAGTTTTTCCACCATTGCAGTGGCGTTTCTGATTTACCAAAAAGTTGGTTACGGGTGTGTTTGGATTTGGGGTGAATGGTCTTTCTCCTGTAATGATTTTTTTTTGTAATTCAGGGGATAATTTTTTTAATTTTTCCATAGATTTTTGTTTATTTGTTTTTAGTTTATATTATTTTATTTTTATGGGCTTTATATATCTATTTTGTAGATTAAGTCAACCTCTGTTTTCCTTTGATTTCCTCTTTTTTATTGCTACTATATATCAGTTGCTTTATTTTTTTTTGATTTTTTTATAAAGCATAGTTTGGCTGGTTAACCGATTGACCAAACGAGGGAGTTCTGTTTTTCAGGCTCTCTTTTTTTAAATTGAGAAAATTATTGATTAGATCTTATAATACATCTTTATACAAGCGTCTAATTCTTGAATAAGATTTTCTTCTAATGCTTGTTCGGGACTTTTCCAAATATGCTTTTTGTGTTCTTCAAGATTGATTTTTATCTGAGGTTTTTCTTTAAGCTTTTTGTGGTATATATGATATATAAATTCGTATTCAGGATATTGAACATAGAGTTTTTTAAAATATTTTATGTTTTTAAGTTCTAGGCCTGTTTCTTCTTGTACTTCTCTGAGTATCGCATCATCTATTTTTTCTCATTTATCAACTTTCCCTGCAGGAACTCAGTAGGTATTGGGCTCACTTTTATGATCTTGTCTCAATAACAGAAGAATCTCGTTTTGATATTCCACAAAACAGCTTACAATTTCAAATTTGGGAGTAAATATTTCTGGTTTTTTGATGTGTAACATGGATGTATTTGTGATGTAAATGTTTGAATGAATCCTATTTCTTCACTACCAATCCATCTTTATATTGTTCATATAATTCTTTCACATCTTCAGGAGTTTCGTAGTTTGGAAAGAGGGTCTGGTTCTAAATTGATGGTTTAAATGTTATTTTGGAAATAACAAACTGATTTTCTTGAGCTTCTTCAATTGTTACTATATCGTTTTCATTCTTCAATACATGTGATAGACATGTTTTTATGGTTTTTTCTAAATTGTTTGATGTTCAAATATCTTCTTTTCAAAATACTATTTTATCGTTTTTTCTGATTTTTCATATTGCGATGGAGCCATCCTTATTGTTTGGATCCTTATATATGTCGCTATGTATGAGTTCTGGTCTGAAAATTTCACTTACATGTAAGACTATTCAATTGTGAAATTTTTCGGAATCTTTTACTTTCAAATTTTTTGTAATTAATTCCTTTAAAAAATTTATTGTATCATTTTCAGGCTGGTTTTCAAAATTATCGTCCAGTCTTATTTTTCTTATTTCTAATGGGATTCTATTTTGTTTTTCTAATGTCTTGTCTTCTCATAAAGCCTTTAATAAGCTTGAACTTATTGTGTCATTTCCAAAGCGATGTGTCTTTACGAGAATAGTTCATTGTAAGGCTATTCATTCTGTAAATTGTGACATAATTATAAAATTAAAAAATTAAAATTAAATTTATGAATATTGTTTGTTTGTATATTGTGGCTAAATAATCTATTCCTTCACTACCAACCCAGCCTTATATTGTTCATATAATTCTTTCACGTCTTCAGGAGTTTCGTAGTTTGGAAAGAGGGTCTGGTTGAGGTCTATTGCTGTCGTTACTTGGTCAGCAATCTTGTTGTTGGTCTGGATCAGTTGATTGATTATATTTTTATCTAGTCCATTGTTTTCAAGAATCTCTCTGATCTCTGCTTCTGTCATGATGTGGAATTGTCCCTTTGGTTTTCTTCTGTTTTCATCATATATCTTGAGTCCATCCTTGATAGCAAGAGCTACTTCTCGTGCTTGTTTATCTTCTTTTGCAGGATAGAAATAATTATTGTTCACTACGCATTCTATCTGCTCTTTTTCTGCTATCGCTAAAAGGATCTCATTCACTTTTTTGGATTCGTTTGTCTCATTATAGTCTTGCGCTATGATCTCTAGATAGACGTTTTCTTTTCCTAAAGTGTCTTGGAGCATGTGGATGATTTCAATCATCTTAGATTCTTTTTCATCAAGAGAGATCATCTTTCCTATCCATGAATTTGCTCATCCAAAGAGACAGATAATTTCTCTTCAGAATGTCTTCAACGCTTGGAGATCTAATTTCGGTTTACCTTTTATCCCTTCTTTATTGGCAAATGACGTCAATTCCATCAATGACTGATATCACTCTTTGCTTTTTGCTATGATGACTATGTTTCCTATCTGCTGTTCAGAGAACTGAGAATTGATATCCATGACAAATCCTAATTCTACCCCTATGATAGGTTTGATCCCTGCGTCCTTTGCTAACTGGTAAAATTTCACCATTCCATACATGCCGTTGTAATCGGTGATTGTGATGGCGTCCATTCAGAGCTCTTTCGCTTTTTTGATGATATATGCTGGTTTTCCGATCGCTTCTAAGAAGGAGAAGGTACTGTGGCCGTGTAAATGCGTAAAAGACATATTATTAAAAGATTAAAAGATTAAAAGATTTGGAAGATGCTGTTTATTAGTATGTTATTTGGTGAATATTTTAATATTAATAATATTTTAATGTTTTAATACCATATTTGTATTTAATTAATATCCCTTGACTTTCAATAGCTAATAGTTATACTTTACAGGCTAAAGTAATAGATAAAATCTTAATAAAGAAATTGTTTAATCTAAGGCTCAAAAGTTTTTCACCCACGTTTTTTTGAATCAACATAGGCTCGACCCATGTAATATACAAAATAACAGGTACCGGAAGGTAAGAAGGCTGTTGTATTATATATTATGTTGGAACCTGTGTTTTTTTTAAGACAAATTTCCATGCTATACTACCCGTACATCATCCTAATAAAAAACAATAACAGAAGCATATATCTGCGACGGACTGCAAGAATGCTCCTATTACACTAATAAAGAATACTATCTATATATACCCATGGAAGTGTATATCTGCGACGGACTGCACGAACATTTGCATACTATATATTATGATATCTTCTTATTGAAAAAATAAGGCTTTTAGCTATGCTAATCTTGCTTTATTTTTGTGTTTCTAAAAATGTATAAAAAAATAGTTATAGTCATGTTTTTATTGGCTGGGTTCACTTCTTTTGTCTCTGCTGCATGATGGAATCTGCCTGGAGTGACTATCATCACTCGTGCACAATGGTGAGCTGATGAAACTTTGAGATATACTGACAAATCAAAAACTGAAAGAGATGCTCTCCGTCAGCAACAGAAAGATACTGAATCTAATTCACTTGTACAAAACGAGTCCCAAGGACAGATTGCTACTGATTATCTTATCGCTACGACGCCGAGTGAACAATTGGTAGATCAATATCGCGAATCATTCGGCGATAATTTTCTCAAATGGCCGGAAAGCATCCATTTTCATAAAACTAAAATCATCATCCATCATACTGCAGATGATAATACAGCATTGATGACGTGATGAAAAGACGCAGCAATCATAGAAATGCAAAATATCTATAAATATCATGCCCTCACGAGAGGATGGGGTGATATCGGATATAATTTTGTCATTGATCCTTTTGGAAATATCTACGAGGGGAGAGCGTGATGACCCTGAGTGGTAGGAGCCCATGTGGCTTGGAATAATACCCCAACGGTAGGAATCTCCATGATGTGAAATTTTAATGTCAATGTCCCTACAGATGCAGCACTCAAAGCATTGGTCAAACTGACTACTGCATTGGCAAAAAAATATAGAATTAATCCCAAAGCTACTACTACCTATTTCAAGGTTGATGATACCACTCCTTATCTTAAAGCATATACTAACTATACTCTAGCAGGGCATCAGGATGCATGAGTCACTTCTTGTCCCGGGGCTAATCTGTATGCTTTGTTTCCAGAGATCAGAGATCAAGTCAGTGAAAATCTATCTAAAATAGCATTGGTCGTTTACAAAAAACCTGTTATTGCTCCAAAAATAGAGAGAGGCAGTATTGTGGCAGGACGATATTATTCTGATACTATAACAGATACTTTTACGCTTCCTATCAGATGGACAGGAATACAATCATGTACTACTAGCGATGACACTATTGCTATAGGATCATGCAGTTCAAATGATAATAAACTCTCAATCTCTTTGACTAAAAAATGAATAAGCGGACTCAAGACTATCTCTGTAGTTACGTCTGAAGGTACCAAAACATTTTCTATGAATCTCATCCGGCAAGAAGATTTTGCTACTATAGCAAATAAGCTCAAGCAGGAGTATGCTACGAGGAAATCAATCACTCCTTCATCACAAAGCATCACTAAGATAACTTCCAAAATAACTTTATCTGATCTCAAAACTCTGGTTGATACTCCTCTCAATATCCTGTTGTATGAACTGAGTACGAGCTACTCAAGATACGAAATCTCTTGTGATGGATGATGTACTATCCAAACTGATGAAACCGGATATACAGATACTAATCCTATCATAGAAACCAGTAATGGATTTGTCTATCTTACACTTCCAACTTTTGAAAATGCACTAGCTGTAACTCATCTTGAAATCTCCTCTGTGGATGGAGGATTGGTCCGTGTAAATAATTATCTAAGAAAATCATATGGAGGTACCCAATGGAATACCTTTAGAGGATCATTGATCTGGAAAAAAGAAAGCATCAAAAATCTTGCGACAAGTGAATTTGTAGATCAAGCGGTTGTCATAAATAAAACATCATTTGATAACTATATGAAGGGTATCGCTGAAACGAGTGATACTGAAAATCGCGAGAAACAGAAACTAGTGTTGTTGCTTGCAAAGATGTATACCTTGTTCTATATCAATGGACAGAACACGCATCCCTCAATCCCTGCGGGAGCAAGTTATCAAGCGATAGACAATCCAGATATGTTCCAAAAATATGTCTGAGCGGGACGAGAAAAAACATCTACGATGTCTGCAGGTTTGTTGGCAGATATCAAAAATACGGTCATCATGTATAATGGATATGTGCCTATTCTTCCCTATTTCAGCTGTTCTGCTGGATTCACTCGGTCAGCAAAAGAGAAGCGGGGATGGAACGATACTCCGTATCTTCAGTCTAAATTAGACTTCGCTGCATGCTTTGATTTCAACTGACATGGTGTCGGACTCAGTGGAAAATGAGCTCAGTATCTTGCAGAAAAATGATGGACATTAGAGCAGATATTGCAATATTATTATCCCGGTGTGGACTTGGAAATAATTAATTAATTACGAATTACGGATTACGAATTATTTGAATTTTTATATAATAAAAAAAGGGAACCGAAATACGGTTCCTTTTATGCTTTTCTGGTTTTTGGGGGTTGTTGTATAGTCCTTTTATATACAAGAGTCCGTATTAACATAATTCTTGTCGGATTGCAATAATTTGCATTACTAGTTTTCCTTGATTCTAAAGTTAAGAATGCATCTGTTATTGATATTATTTCTGCAGATTTAAATTCTTTCTTTTTGTCCTCCATGAATCTTTTTATAAATTCATTCATTTTTTTGATTTCTTTTAACATATTTGGCTGCAATAGATCTGCTATGCGATCATATGATTTGACAATATGTTCCTCAATAAATGTTTCGATATGTGTTTCTGTTTCCATGTTTTTATTTTTTTTTATTTGTTTGTAATTTTAACTATACATATATTACCTATAAAGTCAATCCTTTCTGTATTGTAATATAGACTGATTTTTTTACATTTAAAATAGAAATTATTTGTCATCGCGAGCGAAGCGTGGCGATCTAATATTCAATAATAGATTGCTTCGTTTCCGCTTAAGCGGATCCTCGCAATGACTAAATCATATTTTAGATTCTAAATATATTTCTGTGTACAAACGCATCCTCAATACCTTATTTCAGTGAAATACCGATCAGGCATGTGAACATATTCTTGGACTCTATGACAAGAAAGGTTTTTGTATCGTAGATTATCTCTATTTTGCTAACGTTGCAGGCAAAAAACTTTTTTCACGTCATCAGAGCAATACTCCTGTAGAGGATTTTAGTGAAGCATTATTATCCGATTATAAAAATATAAATATCCACGGTATTTATGCATTGTATCAACAGGCTATCCTTGATGCTGATGTAGTCTTGCCTGATGGCATCGCTTTACAGCTTTTCACCTATTTTGCAAAAAAGAAACGACTCAAAAATCTGAATGGTACTGATTTTTGCCCGTATTTTCTTTCCTATATCAAAGAATATCATCCTGGAAGGGCTATGAATATCATCTTGTATGGAACATATCCGCATCTTCTCAAAAAGACTCAAGATCTGCTCCTCAAACAAGGGTATACCGTCGTTTATGCGCAGGATGGATATACAAATCTAGACTGGAATGCCCTTGAATTATCATTGAAGGGGAGATGAGAGGCGATTAATTTGTTATTGGTTGCTAGGACGACTCCTGAGTATCCTATCCAAGAGATTTGGGCGTTGACTAACAGAGAGAATATCCATAAATATAAGCTTCTTGTTATGAATCAATGAGGTACTTTTGATTTTTGGGTAGGTGAGCAAAAAAGAGCACCTAAACTCATAAGAACTATCAAATTGGAATGGTTACGAAGACTTGTCTCTGATCCCAAGAGAAATATGAAAAAAGTGCTCTCTACTTTGGCCCTTTTTAGGTATATTTTCTCCTATTTGATATTGAAAAAAGAGTAAAGATATATACATAGATATGTAGTTGTGTAATTTTTTTGATTTTTTATTGTTTTATGTTGTCCTCTGATGCATATCAAAGAAAAAAAATTTCTCTATCTTAACGAAGAACATGTATTCAATTTTGTTGAAGAAGCGCAAAATGGAATCAAGATAAAAATGTTTGTCGGATTCCAATCAGATAAATTTTTGGACTTCCAAAAAGATTTGCTTCAAGAATTTGTTGCTGAACTCAAGGACAAGATCAGCGATGAAGAATATGATGTCGATACCATCAAAAATAATTTTGAAATAGCTCTTCAGAACTTGAATGTAAGACTCAAGGCTTTTGCTGACAAAGTCCGTGATGTTGATTTTTTCGGTATCAAATGATACATCCAACTTGTGTTGGATAATATCGTAATGCTTTCCATGATCGGTGATGTGAGCGTGATGATTTTCAGAAATGAGAAATTATATTATTCATTGAGCAACTCACTCAATGATAAAGGAAAGATAGATTTGTTCTCTGATTTCATAGAGGGAGATCTAGAAACTCATGATCAGATATTATATGTCGGAACTAAAATCTCTGATGTATTTGATACGAGCGATTTCAAGGAAATGGAAAGCATATTAAAATCAGAAGATACTCACTTGATCAATTTTTTCCAAGAATTGCTCAATGCAAGATTGGACAAGAAATCATTCGGTTTCATCTTTCATTATCTCATTACAGGAGCACCTGTAAAAGCGCATGAAGAATATATCTCTAAGATGAGCGAAAATTCATTTTTCCTTAAGATAAAAAATACTCTATTCAAAAATAAGTATCAAGCAACCGTAGCTATTCTCGGTATTTTCATCTTGTTTATGGTGATCAATCTGCTTTCTCAGGTATTGAAATCAAATACGGATACGTTTGTGACTTCTGATGGAGTGACTATCGATCTTACGATAGAGGATATCAAGAAAGATCTCTTTATGTTCCAGGGTATGGATCCGACTTCTGAAGAAAAATCTCTCAAATATAACGAAATCCTCAGTAAGCTTGATGTCCTTGAAAGTAAGGGAAGATGGCTTGAAGATGTCGCTCAATTCAGAAAATTGTTACAATCAGAATATTACAAATGATTTAATATCGTCTACGTAAGCAATCTATCAAAGTTTGATGATGCTACGCTTGGTAAGAAAACTAAAATCTTGTCTTTCAATCCTGCGGAAGTTTCACAATTAGGTGATATCCAATCGCTCTATGTATGGAGAAACATGATCATTGCAGGAAGCAAATCTGCTTTGGTGGGATCGCTTGATGATAATATGAGAGGTTCATTGGTTGATTACAATCTTCCTCCTGCCGATATGATGAAAGGGTGTGGTCTTAATCTCTTAAAGGATGGGCTCTATTGTTTCACTACCAATTCAAACATCTATTCTATCAATAAGGAATGAGCACAACCGGTCACCACTACTGATACTGAACCATTTACAAAAAATATAGCGGGAGTTGTCACCTATGGAAAAGCTAATCTCTATGTTTTTGAAAACAATGTAAGCGCAGCAGGTAATACTACATTGGTCACTAGATATCGTAATACTCTAGGATCACAGACTATATATCAAGGAGGACAAAAATATTATCTGGGTGCAAATATGACAGGATTTAACTTTGGGTCTGGGCTTTCTAACTTCGCTGTAGATTGATCTTTCTTGGCACGGAAGGAAGGTAAATTATATCAATTCCGAAGAAACCCTCCAACAGCATTCACTCTTGATGCTCGTGAAATCAGATTACTTTGAGGAGACAAGAAAATATTGCAATATTCCAATGATGTAAAAATCATCAGTTCTATAAATTCAAAATATATTTACTTATTTGATAGGATCAATCAGACTTTCACTGTCTATGATTCTCGTCCAGCAAAAAATGCTGATCAGTATAATTATACGTATGGACTCTACTATGTCTTCATGTTCAAATTTGATCTAGGAGGTACTAATAGAGTAGTTGATATCGATATCCCTGATCCAAGCGGTAATAGACCGGAAATGTATATCTTGACTAACGAATGAGTGAATAAAGTCTCATTATATGATTTCATAGATAGTATCCAAAATAATAAAGTACTCAAACAACTCAATTAAAATTATAGATGCAAGGAACAAGGAACAGGGAGCAAAAATCAAAACTTGTAATTTAATTTCTGTTTATAAATAAGCTTGAAAACTATGGAAAAAATATCAGCTAAACTCCTCAGAAATCATCGGAATAATTTCCGATTATCAAAACAGCATATATATCTTCCAGAAACTTCATTGGTCGGCGGTAAAGAAAGTACCGCTATGTTTACTATTGCAGGAATGCAGCAATTGATTCCGTATCTTTCTGGTAAAGAGCATGAGTTGGGTAAGAGATTATTTAATATCCAAAAGTGTGTCAGAACTGTAGATATCGATGAAGTAGGGGATGCAAGTCATCTTACGTGTTTTGAGATGATGGGAAATCGATCATTGGGCTCTTATTTCAAAAAAGAAGCAGTGCAACGAAGCTGGGAATTTCTAGTTGATGTTCTTGGTTTTGATGTCAAAAAATTAGCAGTCACCGTATTTGAATGAGACAAGGATGCCCCTAGAGATGAAGAAACAGCATGATATTGGAAAGATATAGGAATGCCCGAAGATAGGATAGCGTATATGTGAGCAGATAATAATCGACGAAGTCCTGGACCTGTTGGACCATGCGGACCTGATACTGAGATTTTCTATCGAGTAGGAAAATCTAAATTTCCTCCTAAAGGCTCTAATCCAAAAACTGATGATCCTAATCGGTTGGAAATATGGAATAATGTATTCATGGAATTCTATCGTGATGATACCGGTAAACTCACAAAATTAAAAAATCAGAATGTTGATACAGGTATGTGATTCGAAAGGATGGCAAAAGTCTTACAAGAAAAAGAGACTGTTTTTGATACGGATATTTTTGCTCCTTTGCTTGCTTTGATAGAAAGAACGCTTGATATCACTTATAAAGGAAATGAAAGAAGATGCAGGATAATAGCTGATCATATCAGGACAGCATTCTTTTTGATCTCTCATGATATCATCCCTTCCAATGAATGAAGGGGATATGTACTCAGAAGATTGATCAGAAGGATGTATTATAATTTCATGCTTTTGAAGCCGGTATCTGAAGAAGTATTTGATACGTTTATCACGACTATTGTCACTTTTGTAGATGCATTGATGGAAACAAAGGCAGATACAAAAGAGATTAGTATAGTACTCATCAAAGAGGCTCATCAGTTCCAAAAGACTATCACGCATGGACAAAAATTACTTAATGAATTGATCACATCATCCACTAAAAAGACTATTTCAGGAAAAGATATCTTTAAACTCTATGATACGTTTGGATTTCCTTTGGAATTGACGAAAGAAATCGTTGAAGAAGAATGATTGTCACTTGATCTGCAATGATTTGAAAAAGAGATGGAAGCGCAACAGGCAAGATCACGTGCATGATCCAAAGATATGTTCAAACAATGAATAGATCGAGCAAGTCATCTGCAATGAATCACTCCTACAAATTTTGTAGGATATGATACTTTGGAAGCTGATGGTATGAAATTACTCAAGGATTTTGAAATACAGTGACAAAGGATATTAGTATTTGATAGTACGCCTTTCTATGCAGAAAGCGGAGGTCAGATCTGAGATAGAGGAGCTGTAGTACTGAATGATGGTACAGAGGTTAATGTTGTTCAGGTGCAGAAATATAATGGAATTTTTCTTCATTTTGTCGGGTAATTATTCCTGATCAATCTTATTATATTTTTTTTATTAATAGTGTAAAATTTTCTCCATTACAGATAAAATCATCAATTTTTTGAAATCATAGGTTTATATATCGTTTGATAAGCCATTTTTTTTCTGTCTTTGTGTCTACTAGCATATGAGTGAATCATTTTTCTATGGCTTCTGTTTCCATGCTATAATATACTATCTTTCATATTCATTGCTTTCTGTATTCAGCATCCAAAAAAATATTATCTAACCAAAAGATATTTTTTGCTGAAATTTTTTTTTCATATTTTTTTAGTATTTTTGAAAAAGTATTTTTTCCTATCCTTCTTTCTATTTCTTCCTGCATATCACTAACTCCCCATCAATTTGCTCCTCATATGTATTTTTTGTCGTCTCAAGTAACTCGTTGTATTATCGCTGTAGGTGATGCACACCATGTTGGTCGCAATCTGACCAGCTCTTCCAAATTTGGATTATCGTCTCGTATTTCATCACAAAAAACATCATGAAGACATTTCATCTTCTCTTTTATATTTTTTCCATCTTCATCTATTATTTTCCACATGATGAAATATTTATATAAATATAACTATTCCTGATCAATCTTATTATATTTAGGAAAGAACGTGTAAACTATTTTATAAAATGAATCGATGACTTTATCGAGTCATTTTTCTTGTTTGAACATTTTTTCAGTAAGTATTCATTCAAGTTTGAACATCTCTTGTTCTACTTGTTTACCTATTTCCTGGAAATTTTTTGCAGTAGCTTCTCCTTCATTGAGCGTTCTGAACTTCCAAAACAATTCATTGTATGCTTCGTAAAATCTTTTGAAAAGCTGACCTCATTTGGTCTTGGTCATCCCTTCTATTTTTTCAGCGATGAAATCATTGATGATATGTTGAACATCTATTTTGTCTTCTGCAGATATGCTTTTGAATATAGGTCCAAATATTTCATGATTTTCTAAGTCAGAAAGATAGGGGATATAGTCTCTTTTTTCTTCGATGTTCATGATAATATTTTTGATCTGGTCTGTCTCTTGTTGATTCATAAAAAATATTAAAAAATTAAAATATTGTAAGAATAAAATATTCTGGATTATTGTATATCTACTCATTCTAGATAAAATCATCCATTGAAAGTATCTTTCCTGATTTTCCCTATCAGTGATACGGGTGTTTGATGGCGTGTAATGAGCTCTTCTACCTCATCTCCTCTTGATCGGAACATACTGACGATTTTTTTATCTCCAAATCTTGCGTGAATTTTGAGGTGTCATTTCCCTTTGAATCCTATTTTTTCTATCTTTTGGATGCTGACGTTTTCTAGCAGAAATACTGGTTCTTTATTTCCTTCGCCAAATGGTGCGAGTCTATCTATCTTTGTAAGCGTGTCATCATTTCGTTCATGTTCATATATTTTTGTATCTACATTTACTGACTTTATGAGATGATCATCACTTATTATCTCTTCACAGTGGTTATTGAATCTTTCGATGAGAGCATCTAGATTCTCTAATTTGACTGATAATCCACCTGCTCATCTATGTCCACCGAACCTTTCTAGCAGATCTCCATTTTTTTTGAGCATATCGATCACGCTAAAATACGCGGGTCATCTCAAACTAGCTACACCTATCTGTTTTTCTTCGTTTATTTTTAAGATCATAGAAGGTTTATTATATTTTTCGGTGATCCTTCCTGATATGATACCGACGATTCCTTCATGGAATTCTCCATGGGAAGCGACCAACATTTTTTTGCTTAAATCCAAGACTGCTTCAGCTTCCTTAAACATATTTTCTTGCATTTTTCTTCTCTCGGTATTGATAGCTTCTAATCTATCTAAATATTCTAATTGTTTTTCTCCCGAATAAAGGAGTACGTGCAGGGAATCATAGGGGGAGCTGATTCTTCCTCCTGCGTTGATCCTTGGTCAGATTATGAATCATATATGATAACTTTCTATCGCTCATTTTATATTGAGATATTCCAAAAATCCTTTGAGTCAAGCTGGTAAATCTTTGCGCGAATTTAAAAGCTCTAGTCATTTTTTCACTATGATCCTATTTTCATGTACCAAGGGAACGATGTCTGCTACGGTTCCAATAGCTACAATAGGAAGAAAATAATTGAAAATACGGTTTCTTTCATTTTGATTCAAATCGGACTTCGCCAATAATGCACAGATGAGTTTGAAAGCTACCCCTACACCTGCCAATCACTTGAAAGGATAATCAGGAGAGACTTGCGGGTTAACTAGAGCAAATGCTGCAGGAAGTATTTCTAGAGGTTGATGATGATCTGTTATGATAAGATCCACTTCTTGCTCTTTTGCATAGATAGCTTCTTGTATTGACGTGATACCGTTATCTACTGTAATAATAAGCTGTACTCATTTTTGTTTCATATCGTCTATATGTAATTTTTTCATACCATATCCTTCTTTGATCCTATTTGGGTATTGTATGCTGATGTTCTTATATTTAAGAAATCTTGTAATACATTCATACAGAATATAACTTGAGGTTATACCATCTACATCATAATCTCAGAATATCATTATTTTTTCTTGATTTTGGATGGCATTATAGATTCTTTCTACCGCTTTACCCATATCATTAAGTAAGAATGGGTCTAATCGATAGTCATTTAATTTAGGATCCAAAAAAGATTCGATAGCATCATCGATTCATCTTATCTTAAAAAGTCTAGTCAGCAGATTTTCGTCTGGATTGTCGCGTAATACATGATACTTCATATTCAATGCTATGGTGAGGAGGATAGAACTTGGTAAACATTGAAACATTGAAACATTGAAACATTGAATTGTATAGTTTTAAAAAACAATTACAAATAAAAAAAATACAAAAAAACACTAATGGATATACCAATAGTGTTTCCCCCTTTTATGTACTATGTGATTACTTGTTTTTTTAACGAGAGAGCATCGGGATGAGCTTCATACAGCCCACATATATAATCAACATAGCTGACTATTGATGTAGATTTTATAGAGCCCCAATACTCTCTCTGGGTCCATCTGATCTTATTGGGTATAAGATCTAGATAGTGTTTAAGGAGGAGATACCTCCAACATAATTACCTATACCAAGGTACTGTGTAGTGAGCCATACGACAAGTAACTATGTTGATATAAGTATACCCCATATTTCTGGATATGCAAAAACTCCATAACTTTATTTTTTATTTCTATTATCTTGTTGTTGACTTGTTTGTAAAAAATATTCTAGAATATAATTCTAGAATAGCTTGATATCTAAAAGTTATCAGGTGAGTTAAACATTTGTTGAGAAAATAATTTTTTCATTATAGTTGACGCTTGTAATTCCCTCTAATATCTCATTATGATCAAAAAGAAGATCCATTTTTTTTGCATCTTCAAGTTTCACTACTTTTAATGATTTTGCATCATCTCCTGCTTTAAGTTTCCCAGAAACAACATCTGCGATATATACTATTGAAATTATGTGACCACGTTGATCTCTTTTTGGATTACTCATCACTCCTACTATTCTTCTTATATTTACGTACGCACCTATCTCTTCTCTCATCTCTCTGATGATAGCTTGTTCTGTAGTCTCTCCATAATTGACAAATCATCCTGGCAATGCATATCCAAACGGTTCATGTTTTCTTTCGATGATTACTATGCATTTATCTTTGGTGACTACGATACCATCAACTACTATTTTTGGTCATATATCTTCATTGCTGAAATATGTCCCTAATCTTTTTGCAGCGTTGATACCTTGGAGATACGCAAGGATTTGACTAGGTAATAATTTTTTTAATTCTTCAGATTCTCCTATGTAGAGGAGATGTCTGATAGTAGTTGATTTTATCTCTTTGTTTATCTTGATAGCACATATTGGATATTCTGTTTTTTTGAAGATACTTGTAGTCCGTGGATTTCCACTGATGATTACATCAAATTTCGGGAGGTTTTTGATGATATGATTTTTCCGATCTTCATCGCTTTCCATATCAGGAATCGGATAGATGGTGAATTTTATTTTTTGTGCTTCTAATAATTTACTGATCATCATCTCTCTTTCTTCGTACGTGAATGGGTTCTCAGCGGTATGTTCTTTGTTGGCAGAGCCGATACCGATGAAAAATTCAGTCACTCCATATTCTTTTGCTTGTTTGATAGCATCGATATGTCCAAGATGAAAGGGTTGAAAACGTCAAATGAATAGTCCTATCTTTTGTGTCATACGTGTAATGTTAAGAATAAATCAGATATATTGTATCGTTTATAAAAAAAAATGCAATTTGATTTGCAATTTTTTTTATTGTTTTAATTCAGGACCGGAAGGAGTTGAACCCTCGACGCGAAGCTTTGGAGACTTCCGCTCTACCGCTGAGCTACGGCCCTATTTTTTTGTCCAAATGATAAGCCTGATTCTGTTGTACTGTATAATGTGTCTATGTCGGCATAGAGCCAACGTATTGCACTTTTTCGCCGAAGCGAATAAGCTTGCACCAGGTATGGTTTACCACTCGAATCCACATCGTGGAAGCTGAGTAGAGGTAGTCCGCCTAGGCGGACATCCTCGCGTTGCATCTTTCTCCAGTATTGCTACCAGATAGTTTACGTTTCTGTGGCACTTTCATTTACCCTTGCGGTATTCAACATCCGTTAGATGTTACCTGTTTTAGAGTGTCAGGACTTTCCTCTCTGTATTCCTACAGAGCTATACAATATTTGGACCAGTTCCTTTTAGTGAATTCCTAAAAAACTTCAACAGTAATTTAATTCTTCAATAGCTCTATACCTTTTCTGTTTGAGAAAAATTTCACTCATTCAAATCGGAATACGCTCAAGAGCCCTCCTGCTATCGCTAGAAGGAAATATCAGATACCCATAGAAGTGAAATGAAAAATATTTTGTACTGCGGGGACATAGACCATCATAACCAAAAATATTATTGCTCATAAAGCTACGGGAAGCAATGCCTTATTTCTTACTTTGAGCATATGGACTATACTGTGAGTCCATGAACGATTGACTAAAATCAGCGAGATATTTCCTACGATAAGTGTTACGAATGCAGCTGTCTTGGCTACGGTTGCAGATTGTCATATTCGGATGAATACCTTGAATATCAAGAGAACCATAAATAATGCAAAGAATCATTGAAGTACACTCAGAAATAATGTCCTTCTGCCAAAGAGCGGTTCTTTGGGATCACGAGGAAGACGTGACATGATATTTGATTCTTCTTTTTCTCATTCAAATATGATGGAACATGCCGGATCGATTAATAACTCCATGAAGACTATATGTACCGGATAGAGGATGATAGGTCGTCAAAAGAGGATAGGTAAGATAGCCATACCTGCTATGGGAATATGAACGCTTACGATATAAATCATCGCTTTCTTGAGATTATCAAATATTTTTCTTCCCATCCTGACTCCACGGACTATGGATGAAAAGTCATCATCAAGGAGTACGATTGCTGAAGCCTCTCTGGCGACATCAGTCCCTCTTTGTCCCATTGCTATTCCTATATGTGCAGACTTGAGTGCGGGTGCATCATTCACTCCATCACCTGTCATGGCAACAAAATGGCCGTGTTTTTTGAGAAGATTGATGATGATAAGTTTTTCTTCAGGAGCGATTCTTGCTAGGATATTGGTATTTTTAATTTTTTGAAGCAATTCTTTTTCTGATAGACGGGTAAGCTCTTCTCATAAGAGCACATTTTCTGGATGAGTAAGTCCTATCTCTTTGGCGATATATTGTGCAGTAGTAGGGTAGTCACCGGTTATCATTATCACTCTGATGCCCGCACGATGACATTCTTGGATTGCTTGAGGAACGCTTTCTCTCACAGGATCTATCCATCCTATGAGTCCGATAAAAGTGAAATTAAGATCGTGTTGTGATGCAGGCAATGTGTTTCCATCAAATTTTGCTGTAGCTACTCCAAGGATTCTCAATCATTCTTTTGCCATATGCTCTACTTGTTCTAATATTGCTTTTTGCTGTTTACTATCCATATGACACAAGTCCATTATCGCTTCTGGTGCTCATTTACTTGCTATAGTGAGATGTCAGTTTTGTGGTTGTTTCCACACATGTGAAAGGGCAAGCAGATCTTTGGTAAGGGGGTATTCTTGGATCAGAGTAAAATCGTGGATATGTTCAGAATCAATTTTATGTCCTAATTTTTCTAATGCCTTTTCCATAGGATCAAAAGGATCTTTTTTGCTCGCAAGGATTCCATATTCTATAAGCTTATGAAATTCCTCCGGGATGATCTCTGTGTCTTTGATATCAAAAATTTTACCATCCGTATATAATTTTCTGACGGTCATCCTATTTCGTGTTATAGTCCCTGTTTTGTCAGTACAAAGCACAGTCGCCGCACCCAATGTCTCTACAGCAGCCATCTTCCTTGTCAGTACGTTCTTCCTGGACATCCTCCATGCTCATATTGCAAGAAACACCGTCAATACTACTGGGAATTCTTCTGGCAATATCGCCATAGCCAAAGTCAGTCAGGAAAGCAATCCCTTGATTCGGTCATGATTGATCAGACTATATGCAAAGAAAATTATGATACATAATGTCACTGCTATGATAAATGCCATAGCGACTATTTTTTTCACTTCCTTTTGGAGTAGCGTTTTTTCGCTTTTGATATTGATAAGCGATTTTCCTATATGGCCCATTTCTGTTCCTATTCCTATAGATAGGACTTTTACTACACATTGTCATTGAACTATCATGGTTCCAGAAAAGAGGAATGGTAGATCGTCTCCTCCTGGCCTCATATGATCATAGTCTATTTTTTCTGATGCTGATTTTCTGACGGGTACTGATTCACCGGTGAGCAATGATTCATCTACGCTACAATTCCTACTTCGTAAAACAACACAGTCAGCAGGCACTTTATCTCATTCATGCATTACGATGATATCGTCTTTGACAACCTCTCTTCCTGCTATCCTTATCTGTTCTCCGTTCCTGATGACCAATGCTCTCGGGCTGGAAAGATCTTTGAGCGCTTCCAGTGCTTTCTCGGTTTTATTTTCTTGATAGATGGCAATACCTATTATAAGCACTATGGATGATAATAGGATTATTGCTTCCTGGATATCTCCAAGAAAAAGATATAATGTACCGCATGCTATCAATAGTAATAACATAGGTTCTTGGACCACTTCTCGTATGACACCAAAAATATTCTTTTTCTTTGCAGAAGGAAGTTCATTATATCCATCTCTGGCTATTCTTTCGTTAACTTCTTTGGTGGAAAGTCATTGTAATTTTTTAACTTCCGCTTCAGTCATAAGAGACATAAAAAAAACGATAAAATGATAAAACGATGAAATCATAAAATCATGTGATAATTGTATATATAGTTTTTAGATGGATTATCAAATTTTTCTGTTTGTTTTTTTAATTTTTTGTTTTGTTTTGTCCTCCTTTGTCAAAGGAGGGGTGGTGCGAAGCACAGGAGGATTTAAGGACAAAAGTACTATAGTCCATAAACCCCTCTGTCCTTCGGACTTCTCCCCTTACAAAGGGAGACAAATAAGTTTCCTTGCTTTTTTGCTCTAAATCTATTATATAGGGGTGTTCTTTATTTTTCATTTATTACTCATATGAAAAATTTCACTACTCCGCAAAATCTAAGAAAAATTGCATGGATCCTTCTTATTGTTGGATGACTCAATCGAGGATTGATGTGACTATTTAATGTAAATGTAGTAGCGTCAATTTTTTGATACGGCTTTTTTGGTCGTGTAATATATACGTTGGTATGAATTTCTACCGTATATGTGCTTTTGTATCCTGCATCAAAAATACACACACCACTTAGAAAATAATTTTTTCTACTAGATAGAGAGTATATTGCTTTAGTTGTTTTTTTCTATTATTTTGACTGATATCAATAGTATCCAGATAGATGATTCATGGAAATCGTTTTTTGCAGGGGAGTCTGCTAAACCTTATTTTCTTGATATTAAAAATTTTCTTCTCAAAGAAGAAGAGCTTGGACATATCGTTTATCCTCTATGATTAGATGTTTTCAATGCTTTTAATCTGACTCCTTTTGATCAGATTAAAGTCGTAATCCTCGGACAGGATCCGTATCATGGGGAATGAGAGGCTCATGGATTATGTTTCTCTGTACAAGAGGGTGTTAAATTGCCAGGTTCACTCAAAAATATTTTCAAAGAATTAAATGCTGATATATGAATGTCCATACCTACCAAGTGAGATCTTACTCATCGGGCAAAGCAATGAGTCTTTCTTTTGAATGCTAGTCTTACGGTACAGAAAGATGTAGCAAACTCACATAAGAGCATAGGTTGGCATACGTTTACTGATGCGGTTATCAAACATATTTCAGATAAGAAAGAAGGTGTAATCTTTCTCCTACGATGAGCATTCGCTCAAAATAAAAAAGAACTTATAGACACAAGTAGACATTTTATTTTGGAAACGTCTCATCCTTCATGATTGAGTGTGTATAGGTGATTTGCTGGTTGTAAACATTTTTCTAAGGTGAATGAGATACTGAAGAGTCAGAGAGACCCCGTTGCTACGAACGGGGCAGGGATTGATTGGGACTTGAATTAAACTTTATATTTTCTAATATGGAAGTATGGCACAACTTTTCTGAACAGGAACCATAAAATCACATACAGAGATACTCCAATGATTTGATGAGTCAAAAATTTCTCTTATTAAAAAACTGCATCAAGACTGGAAAAATTGATTACTTGCAGGTGAAACAGAATATGAACAAACCTTCAATCAACTCTTTTTCTGAGAATTGCTCGGATATGAAAATAGAATAAACCGTATTCCTAAAGGTGCTGTTATTGGTACGGGAATAGCTGATTTGACCTTATGATATTTTGATGAAGGAAAATATAGTCCTGATGATATCCAAATCGTGTGCGAACTTAAAGGAGCAAAAACAAATCTTGTCAAAAAACAATTCTGACATGGGGGACTTTCTGCTGTGGGACAATGATTTTCTTACAAAACAGGACTCAAAAATTGTAAACGATTGATAGTTTCAAATTTCTATGAAATAAGGCTTTATAGGGACAATCAAACTGATTTTGAAGTATGGACTTTAGACGAACTTATAGATCCAAAAGATAATTATTCTAATCTTAGAAAATTATATTTGCTTTTACATAGAGAAAACTTACTTGCTCATACAGGAAAATCAAAAACTGAGGATTTACTTTCTCATTTTAGAGAAGAACAGAAAGAGATTACTGTGAAATTTTACAAAGAATATAAGCAATTAAGAATAGAACTTATCAATGATATCAAACAGCATAATCCATGAATCTCGATAGAAATATTGATAGAGAAAGCACAAAAAATTATAGATAGATTGATATTCATTTTTTTCTGTGAAGATAAAGGACTTTTGCCAGACAAAAAACTCAAAGAAAATATTGTGAGGTCAAGAGAAGCTGGTTTTTCTGCTTGGGAAGTAACAAAAAAATTCTTTGGTTTGATAGATAAGGGAAGTGAACAATTGGGCATACCAAGTGGATATAATGGATGATTATTCCAAAAAGATGATGTCTTAGATAATCTAGAAATCGGAGATAGTATTTGTAAAAAATTTACAGATATGACTAATTATGATTTTGACGATAAATTAAGCGTCAATGTGCTTGGACATATCTTTGAACAGTCTATTTCTGACTTGGAAAACCTCAAAATAGATTTGCTTGGACAAGAGGTTGAAACTTGACAACTAGCCGATACAGGCAAAGGAAGAAGAAAAAAAGACGGGATTTTTTATACGCCAGAGTATATCGTGGATTATATTGTCCAAAATAGTGTGATGAAATATCTTAACGAAAAAGAAGACGAATTAATCAAAAAATATCGTGGAGAAAAAAATGATCCTAAATTGGTAGCAAAAGCAGAAATTGAAGCATATCAAGCATATCAGAATATATTACAGAATATAAAAGTACTTGACCCTGCTTGTGGAAGTGGAGCATTTCTTGTACGTGTATTTGATGTCTTATTTGAAGAGAATAAAAGAGTTTGATCTATTCTCAATTCACTTTTTGATGAATCAGAAACTTATAAAAATATCCTAACAAATAACATCTATGGAGTAGATTTGAATGAAGAAAGTGTGGAAATTACGAAATTGTCACTATGGTTAAAGTCAGCACAAAAAGGGAAAAAATTAAATAATTTGGATGGAAATATCAAGTGTGGAAATAGCTTGATAGATGATGTGTTTATAGCAAGAGAAAAAGCATTTGATTGGAATGTTCAGTTTAAGGAGATTATGAAAAACGGGGGATTTAATGTGATTGTGGGAAATCCACCGTATGTAAGAACTCAGAATCTCGATAAAAATAGTAAAAGTTTTTTTGATGAGAAATACAAAGTATCTTATAAGAATTACGATATATATATTTTGTTCGTTGAAAAAGCATTTAGCCTTTTGGAATCAGACTGAGTTTGCTCTTATATTATGCCTAAAAAATTTATAAATACTGATTATTGAGAGAAATTTAAAATGTTCTTATATGAAAATAATTTTATAGATTCTTTTGTAGATTTTTGAACTAATCAAATATTTGGGGATGCTACTACATATACTTGAATATTCGTCTTTACTAAAGGAATAAAGAAAACCTTAAATTATAAGAATATAGATGATCTTAATCAATTCCCACCGATATGATTTGATAGCATAAACTATAGTAATTTATCTTGAAAAGATTGGATTTTAACAAATCCAAAAGAAAAAGAACTGTTTTGAAAATTACAAAAAGAATCTTTTCTATGAGAGTTCACAGACAGGGTATTTCAGGGATTAGTAACGGGCGTTGACGGAATATATATAATGGAACAAAAGTGAAATAACTTATTTTCAAAAGAAAATGGCAAATCTTATACTTTCGATTGTGATATTGTTTTCCCTCTTTTGAAATGAACGGAAATAAAAAGATATTCTACCCCGTCAGCAAATTATAAAATAATCTTTCCTTACAAAATCGTTGATTGAAAGGCAATATTAATTGATGAAGAAACTATGAAAAATAAATATGCGGAGATTTATAATTATCTGAAAGAATTTGAAATCAAACTAAGAACAAGAGAATGATGAAAATTTGATAACCAAAATTGGTACTCATACAGCAGAAACCAGAATATAGCGCTGATGCCATCAAAAAAAATTCTTACACAAGTATTATCTAACCATTCATCATTAACTTTAGATGAAGCTTGAAAATATTTTTTTGTTTGATGATGAACAGCGGGATGATATTGAATATCAATTGATTCAAACTGAAAGTTGGATTACAAATATTTACTAACATTATTAAATTCAAGTTTACTAGAATGGTTTTTGCATAAATATGCATCGCCATTTAATGGATGATATTACGCATATAGTCGTGCCACAATGGAAAAACTCCCAATCAAAGAAATTCCACTTTCTGATCAGCAACCTTTCGTAGAAAGGGCAGATAAAATGCTTGCACTCAATAAGGACTTGTATGAGCTTACCGGTAAATTTCTCCATAGAATCCAAGATAACTTGAAAATAGAAAAGCTTACCAAAAAGTTAGAAAAATTTTATGAGCTAGACTTCAAATATTTTCTCATTGAATTGAAAAAGCAGAAAGTGTTACTTACTTTGGCTCAACAAGATGAACGAGAGCCATACTTCAAGGAATGTAAGGAAAAGATTTTGGCGTTGAAAGGGGAAATTGAAAGGACTGATAAGGAGATTGATGATATGGTGTTTGATTTGTATGGGCTGAGTGAGGAAGAGAGGAAGGTAGTTTTTAATGGGTAATGAATAGAATGAATAATAAAGAAGATTTTTTAAATTATTACAAACCATTTAAAAATCATTTAAGGAGGCTAAAATTAGATGATGCATTTTATGTTATATGGTCATATATTCAAAATCTTCAGTTTCAGAACAATTTTCCAGAGGACATTCAAGTAATTCCAGAATATAATGACTTGGATTATATTCAAAAGAGCAGATATTGTCCAGCATGGGATTTAGAACTTCTTACAAAAGAAGTTTTGATCAATTCTTCCCAGAGTATCGGTAGAGAAACATTAAAAAAGGCAAATTATTTTGCAGGTGCACTAAATAAATTGAAACAGATAGAAGGGGAAATTGGTACACATTATATTAATCCAGAAAATGTTCTCAGTGAACTATTTAGAATTTCACATCGTCAATTTTCCTGGCAAACACGTCCTAATAATGAGTTTATTACTAGATATTATAAAATATTTGGGACAGATAAGTTTAAAAATATAATTAAAAATAAACTAGGATTATCAATTCAAAAGATATATCTGATAGGTTTAATGTTAATCTGAACCTATTTAAAAACTCCAGCGATTAGTCTCCCAATTAAAATAGATTTAGAGGAAATAAATTCTAGTAATATTAATGTATTTCTTGAGAATTTTTCTTTGACTGATACTGAATTAAAACAAAAACTTATTGAGGATCAGAAATTGAATGATCAATTCTTTTATACTTTTGGTTCCATTAGGGCATTCCCACTTATAAGAATGAATTATAGAGATAATATGTCTCTGGTTTGCCCACTACCAACCTTATTATTTCGGAGGGTGACAAGTTGAATTTATTATGACATTGTTAATGAAATATGATATGATGATGCGTTTGGGGAATCCTTTCAAAATTATGTCGGTGAAGTAATTATAAAGTCGAATACCAATAAAAAACTTGGAGTATCTCCTGAAATAACATATAGTAATCCAGAGAAAAAAAGTTCTGATTGGATTGTTTATGATGAAAATGCAATTTTATTTATTGAATGTAAGACAAAAAGATTGATATTTCCTGCAAAAATAGAACTTAATGATCAAAATTCTTTAATGGAACAGCTAAAAAAATTAGCTGGTATGATTAAACAGGTATATAAAACTATTCTAGACTATCAAAACGATCAATATAAAGAATTTAAATATGACAAAAAGAAGGCAATATTTCCATTGATTGTTACACTTGAGAACCGATATGTTTTTTGAAAACCCTTATGGGATAAGCTTAATATAATGCTAATTGAAGACTTACAAAACGAAAATATTGATATCGTATGTATCGAAGAGATGCCATATTCTATCTGTTCAATTGAAGAATTTGAAAAAATGATGCAAATTATGCAAAAAACTGGAATAAATGGTTTTATGAGTAAAAAGGTATGAGACCAAGAAAAAGGGAGCCGAGCATTCACGTCTTTTATGGCAAATGGAGAATTTGAGGGATATTATAAAAGTACAGAATTTTTGTTTCCTGAAGATTTTGATAAAATTCATTTAAAATAGATCTAAATTAACCTAAAAAAAGAAAAAATAATTCTCAATTTTATGCTAATATATCACTCATTTTCTCTTCAAGATATTTCATTGTCAAAAATAAGATTGACAAATAAAAGGAGATTTGTATACTATAAATAGTTTTATTTGAATAACCAGTATACATGGAACAGACACTTATCCAACGTATGATGAACGATTTTGAATCTGTAAAACATACCACAGATGATGGAGTAGAATTTTGGCTTGCAAGGGAATTACAATCGTTACTGTGATATACCAAGCGAGATAATTTTGTTGAAGTAATCAATAAGGCTAAATATGCATGTAAAAATAGTTGAAAACTGGAATCTGATCATTTTGCCGACGTCGGCAAAACGATAGCGATGCCAAAGGGTGCAGAAAGAGAGATTTCTGATATAATGCTTACAAGGTATGCATCTTAAATTAAAGAAAAAAATAATTCTCATTCTTTATGCCAATACATCACCCATTTTCTCTTCAAGATATTTC
>AMFJ01000416.1_pt1 | contig 28180 bp, 25 predicted proteins | sample 427208 | NCBI WGS metagenome assembly AMFJ01 (sample SAMN02954298, study PRJNA114691) | groundwater metagenome | biome: aquatic; feature: subsurface aquifer; material: sediment; isolation source: subsurface aquifer sediment | place: USA: Rifle, CO | collected 2008-08 | reverse complement strand
GCACACCCGAGGGTTGAAGCCTCAGTACACTCACTCTTTTATGCTACCCCCGCAAAATTAGTAGGCGTATTTTATGGAAAATACTCTGTTTGTCAAAAAAATAATGAATTATTATTTTATCTGAGATATATATAGTCGATTACACAACTTCTAGGTGTGCCATTCTCACCTCTGACTATGTTTCAGTATGTTGGATTTGCCATCTGGACATACAAAGTCCTTCAAGTATATTCATTCGTATTTCAAATATAGATATCTGCATATCAGAAATAATTTCATAATCTGAAATTTGCAAAGCTTCTGAAATGCTCAGGAGCATTAATCGCAAATTTAGGCCAAGATCAACTGCATTCCTCGCATGCGGCCGATCAATTGAAACTTGCAACCCATTGCAATCTTTCTGCCTCGTCCTTGATGACTGAAGATATTCTGGTCCAACCTCATCAGTTGGTGCTCATATCACAATAGACAGAGAATCATGCTCATCACTCCGGGTTTATCATATATGTTCAATCTCTGCTCGTAGGTTCCAGATCCTTTATCCTTTTGCAAGAAGCATTAGGGTTGACTTGGGCAATGGTCATTCCAGTTCATGAATAGGTGTTTTTATTGTCTAGTATAGCAATATGATTTCAGAGGGTGTTCACTATATCAAGACTTGTGTCAGTTGCCTGTACTGGCACTTTTGTCGTTCAATCAAGGAATATTCATACAGGGTCTCCTTTTGAATAGACAAATCTGCCTGAATAGGAACTAGGATCTGCATTTGCCTCATCCTTATGGAAAGGAGAATAAGATATCGCAGCATTATTTCAATCTTCCAGAAATCATAGAATCTGGAATCTGTTTTGTTTTTTGTTTATCGAATATGTGTAGTAGGTTGTTTTGTCCAAGGGATCTTTTCATCAGTTGGAAAGCTTTATTACGCTCTGTAAGCCTGCTCAGGCATATCATTGGTATCATGTGATCATTCATGATGCGCTAATGTCAGCCTTTGAGTCGGGCATCGGAAATTTATCAGCAAGTGCATTGAATAGCACTAATCACTTTGAGATGCTGTTCATGTCAGTCAAGCGATTGGAATCTCTGGCATATGTTGACTGGCTGGAAAATGACAAGAAAGATATGGTTGCAAGAATAGCTAAAATCACTATTACAACAATAAGTTCCACAAGTGTAAATCAAGAGGATTTAAATATATTTGATCTTTGGGCTCCTTTCTTGTTTTTTGTATCCATAAGAAAAAGATAAGATGAACATTTTTTGAAATAGATTGTAATATATTTTGGTGTTTAAGTCAATTAATATAAAATAATTTACTTATCTTAATCCGTTTCTGATAATTTCTTCTCTGATTAAGAAAGCTCACATAATATAATCTTCAATTTCTCATGGCGATGAATCAATTATTCGTGCCATTTTTTTTATAATATCATTGAATTCTATGGTTCATCTTTCAAATTTGCCTTTTGAAGAAATGGCTGACAAGTTTTGTCTAAGAAAATCAAAGATAACATGAAAGACTTCCTTAACCTCAATATCAATTACCCTTAAAGAAAGATTCTTTTGTTCAGGATGGGGAGCTCGTGAAAGATGATCTTCGTATGTCAGGTCTTTCTCGATTTTATTTCCAATATTAAAAGAAAATGAATCTTTTCTAGCCGTATTTGGCCAAAGTTTCATAACATTCAAAATATTCCCTTCTTTGGAGATGTGTATAATGCTTTTAGCAGATTCTGACATAGGATATGAATTTATGACCTTATTTGTTAAAGAATCCAAAAGAACGGGCATCTCATGCATAAGATAAGGATTCAAATAAAATGTATCTTGTCAAACTTCGCACAGAATTGACCTATGCCTCCCTACCAAAATATCTTCAATATATGAAGCCTTAAATCAATTCTCAAAAAGGGAATTTTTTAATCGTCTTGCTTGATCTCCACAATTCGATCAGAATTTCAGAGGAGTATCTATATGATTAAGATAATAAAAAGTAGTCGCAGAACAATAAGGGAATGATAAGCTATCTTTTAGAATTGAACATAATTTATTCTGCATAGTCTACAGTTATTGCTTGCTATAGAATTTTGATATCCATATTTTCTTCAGGAAATCTAGGCTGAACGTGGATAGTATGAATCAAAGGGTGGGAACAATTGCTCCAACATATGGATTATCGATTTTTATGATAATGAAGAAAATCAGAATCACTGAATACGTCAGAATTGCAACTCATAATTTTCGAGTATAGCTAGTCTCCCAGGCTTTGTTCGCTTCAACTTTCTTGTTTCTTGACTTGAGATTTTCTATCTCTTTTAGTAGAGTTTCAATTGATTCCATAACTTAAAATTAAAAACTAATTCTTTTTGCTTAGATCACTATAAATTCCTTTGAAAATTTCTTTAAACTTTTTAATCTTGTTCTCATCTATAATTGCCTCGTCTTTATTGAATTTGTGCCCAACCTCTGACATGAAATCTACACAAAAAATTATTGTATATAAATTCATAATCCGTAGGTCTTCTTCGGTTAACTTCAAATATTTTGACAAGCATTCAATATAAAATATCCTATCTAAAAATATAAAAGCCATATTGGTCAATCATAACCAATATAATCTATCTCCAAAAGTCATCGTGTCAAAATCAACCACTCACGAAAAATTGCCGTTGTTGTCTATAATTATATTCTTTGAAGTTATGTCATCAAAAAACGGAACTGGTTTTACCTTATCAAAATAAGCTGAATTATCATTGACTATTTTCTCAATCTTCGTTATATAAGAAACATCGAAAACATTTGCCTTTGTCAGATTGGTTTTAATCCTGTCTATTTTTTCATATAGGAAATCTTTCCAACTTTCTTTCAAATCGCCATTTTCATAATTTGTCATTTCTCAAAATCAGGCTCACGCGCCAAGGGATGAGATTTTGTTTTGGATTGCCACAATTTCCTTAGCGATGCTATTTAAGCTTTCATCGCTAAGCGTATCGATCATATTTCAAATATCATCTCATTCAAGCCTTTCCGAAACCGTAAAAGGCTTGGGATATTTATCGCAGCTCACGTCTGAATATAATAGTTCAGGAACTTTTATTCAGAGTGCTTTCATTTGTTCATACCAAAATATCGATCATACTATTTTACTTTTATTGCTCAAGAAATATCAGATTCTGAATACGATATTTTTTTCTGATTTTAGAATCGCATCATAGACAAAATGGCATGAACCGGTTGGAAATCTTCTGATTGTCTTCAATTCTGAATCAAAGTTTTCATTTATGACTGGAATAATTATCTTATTCAGATTCTCTATGTCTATCTCACTTGATAAAAAGAAATCATTGTCCATTTAAATTCATTAAATTACTATTCTTATCTTTATGAAATCTATTTAAATAGCGATAAGATTTCGCTTAATCTTTTTTATCGAATTCTGCTTTCTTTTTTGCAGCTTTTTCGTCTTTCATTTTTTCCTTATATGCAGCTTCTTCCTTCCTGAATTTCTTCTCGTCTTCGATTACTTTCTTGTTCAGCTCAAGAATTTTTTTCTCTACGAATTCAACAGGCTTCCCATATTTTTCCCTGCTCACTTTGGCTACCACGTTTTTTCTCTGCTCATCTATATCTGAAGTCGTTTTAATCGGAGGGAAAGTGGTCGCGCTGAAGACGCGCGATGGCATACCTTCTATTAGCAATTTGGAGTATATGTCATATTTTCTTAAGTTCAAAAGATCCGGTGCTGTTACTGTTCAATCATCTCATATGCTTTGCGCGAGTTTTGGGGCATCATCCGGTCAGACTTGGAAGCTGAGTATCGTACCGACATTTCAGAATACTGCATTCCTGACTGTTTCGCTCATCTGGCTAATATATTGATTTGCAACTATAAGATTCAATTTATATTTACGAGCTTCTGCCAAGATAACGGCAAAACTCTCAGTCGCGAAATTCTGGAACTCATCGACATAAAAATAGAAATCTTTTCTCTTTTCTTCTGGTATATCAGCTCTGCTCATGGCATCAATCTGGAATTTTGTTACCATCATAGAACCAAGCAGCGCCATCGAATCGTCTCCGATTTTTCATTTCGACAGATTGATTATCAGGATTTTGTTATTGTCCATTATCCATCTGAGTGAAAATGCGTTTTTCGGTTGAGATAGAACATTCCTGAGAAGCGGATTCGACAAGAATTGACCGACTTTATTAAGTATCGGGCTTACCGCCTCGACCATCTGCTTCGGTTCAAGCACTTCAAATTCCTGTTCCCAAAATCTCCTGATATTATAATCCTCAAGTTTTGAGACTATCTTCATCCTATATGATTTGTTTGTCAGAAGAAGCGGTATGGACATAAGAGTCGAATCAGGAACTTCCAGAAGCGTCAATATGCAGTTCCTTAAAATATGCTCAAGCCTAGGGCCCCAACTATCAGCCCACATTCTTTTGAATATTCATACCAGTCATGACATGACTAGCGGACGATGTTCTTTTGCCACATTCTCAAACATATTGAATGCTATCGGGAATTTGTAATCGGATGGATCAAATAGTATCACATCATTCGTCCTGTTTTTCGGGATATTGGAAACTAGCGTGTCAGCCAGATCTCAATGCGGATCAATGAGCGCAACTCATCTTCATTTGCATATATCATCATAGATCATATTCTCAAGAAGCACAGACTTTCACATTCATGTCTTTCAGATTATGTAGACGTGTCTCGCCCTATCGACAGGCAGTATTCAAAAGTTCTGGCTTGCTCACCTGAAATTGGTTTTTCAGATTGGAGAAGCGCTTGAATTCTTTTCTAGAATCGGCAGATTCTGAGGCGGCTCTAAGATTTTTGTGGTTATCCAATTTATTCATGGAGTCTGGACATACAGGGTTGGCAAATGAACTAATCATGCCAATTCCGCGCCATTGAAAATCATCTTTTTTTCATTTTTCCTTTTTTCAAGCATTCCATCATCTTCTTTTATAGACGCAAGAACAAGCCCATTCTGTCATGCGATCGTAAAGAAATTAAGCGCTGTCACCATTTCTTTTATCGCAACTTTGGCAGTATTCTCATCATTGCACTCGATTCATATATTCAAAGACACATTAAATCCGAATCACGTAAGTTTCTTGATTATTGCAGGATCCAATTCCTTTTTGATTTCTGCTTTATCTGCAGGATTGACAATAAGCTTAAAGAATCTCATCAAGAGCGAAAATGGAGAAAAGATCATCTTCAAGGCTTTATTTTTCTTTGAAAGGAGGAATTTTTTCCAGAACTTAGGATGCTTTGATGTCAGTATTCAGATTTTTTTCTCATCTTTCCAGACAAAATCAGGAATAGGAGAAAAATTCACCTGGATAAATGAAGTGTTTTTTGTGTTTGCTTTGTTCAAGGCGGAGGTTATAGATGAGAATGGATCGATATCTTCTTTGAAATCAGCATAAGTCTTAATCGGATATATATATTCGGCAGATGCCTTAAGACTTCAGCAGTAGATTTTTCCTTCATTTTTCAGATAATCCTTAACTTCTCTTATCTCAACATTAGGATAATGAGCATAAATCTGATTCTCAAAAACATCCCTTAATTGAGGCTCTATTATAAAATAGAAATTAAGCGATCATTTATTGTTCACGATCTCAAAGCTGAATTCGGGAGATGCGGTTATTTTTTTTGAGAAGAAGGTTTTCTCTACTTCAAGGGTATTATGAAAGATGTTTATTATCTGTTCGGCAATATAAACTCACTTATCATTGTTTCTATCGACTGAAATCTCTAGAACTATTTTTTCCATCTTAAAATCGGGTTAATTTCGGTAATAGCCATCTTAACCATTGGTAAAACCAAGAATAAGAGTACTTTACTCAAAAAATATTCATTTTATTATATAGAACTCATTCCTTTATCAAAATAATTTTTGCTCATTTCTTTCGCTTTTTTCTCTGACTCTTTCTGATTGTTTTCCACTATTGATCCAAGAAGCGGTCAAATGTTGGATGATATGCGCATTTCATTGTCTGTGACCATTCATTTTTTCTTTCAGGCAATAAGGAATCATTTCAAGCTTTTGCCATTTTTCAGAGGCACTATATATACCGAATCATTTTTTCCTGATCAGAAGAATGGTATTTTTCATTCGTAAGGTCAAGATAGGGATTTGTTAATCTCATCTCCAGCTTTTTTATTGAGATTTCAGATGCTCTGGAGTTCAGTTGAATATTTATAGAAGAAGAAGCCGTCTATTGCAGGATGATTCTCTACAAATGTCACGTAATCAACCATAAGCAGGCTCTTAAGATACTGCATTATATCAAGAAAGCTCTTTTCTCAATTCTTGGCCAGCTCAATTATCTTGTTTGTAGCTTCATAGATATTTGCCAGCTCTTTTCATGAATCAAGAAGACGTTTATTTGTGACTTCAATGATATATTTATAAAGCTCCATTGCTTTTTCGGGAGATTCTTTCTCAAGAAGAGCAAGATCCTCTTTGGTCAACGCGAACACTTCCACGCTTGAGCTCGCTATTGCCTCTACGTCTTTTTGGAATCTTCAGAATATCACTCATTCTCAGATAAAGCTTCCGGCTCTGGCTTTTCATATTTCTTTCTTCTGTCAATCGAAAGTGTACCTGAAAATATCTATAGTTCAAGACGTGATTATATAAAAATTCTTATCGATTCAAGGACTGAAAAGCAATTTTCAAGCCTCCAGAAGTATTTTATTCTTCTTGAAATAAACATCGAAATCTTTCAGATATTTTATAATAGGGTTAGGAACCTCGATTTTGAGTCAGCTTTTAAGATTTACTATATCCTCTGCTGCCTGCTCTTTTTTAAATTCCCCTCATATATTAAGCTTATTATGTCCTTTTAATATTTCTGTCATTTTTTAGTTCATTAATAGGTCTTTATCTCGCAGATGCGAATTGAACACCTCCTTCGTAATATATCATTTCTGGAAAAGCATCTGGATGTATTTATCCATTAAAATCATTCAATCTTGCCCCGAAAGCTCGATAATCGAATATAATTGATGAGTGTTTCAGTGTATTATAAGGCTTCTTACGGCATCATTATTGATAAGCACTTCTCTTGCCACGACACGAGTTCATCCATCTTTTTTTGGAAGAAGTATTTGGCTGACTATTCAGTTAAGGCTCATTGCGAGCTGTGTCCTTATCTGGCTTTGAGCCGACGAAGGGAAAGAATCAACTATACGATCTATGCTTTGTATCGTATCATTCGTATGAAGCGTAGACAATACAAGGTGTCAAGTTTCTGCAAGGGTAAGCGCGGCTTGGATGGTTTCCGGATCGCGCATTTCTCAAACCATTATAACATCGGGGTCTTCACGCAGGGCTGATTTGATGGCTCTTAAAAATGATTTTGAATGGGTTCAGATTTCCCTTTGGTTTACTAGACAATTTATATTTTTCAGATTGAATTCTATCGGATCCTCGATAGTGATTATATGTTTTCTGAAGTTCTGATTTATATATTGGATCATTGCGGCAAGGGTTGTTGATTTACCAGAACCCGTCGGTCATGTGACCAGAATCAATCATTTTCATTTATGTAGCAGATTTTTGATCTCTTTTGTCACGTTAAGCGATTCCAAAGAGGGTATCTCAACTGGAATATAACGGATTGCAATAGCATATCATTTTGCATCATGATAGGCATTGACACGGAATTTTGCTTCATCAAGCGAATAAGAAAAATCTTGTTCCAATGAAAAAAGAAAATTCTGGAATTCCTTCTCTCATCACAACATTACCGTTATTATATCTTTCACATCATCTTTTGAGAGTTCTCAAAAATTTGATTTATATTCGATTTCTCAATTATGTTTTCGGATAAAAGGAGCATTTCCGGATACGATATGAATGTCAGGAATTTTAGTCAAAATCATCTCTCTTAGTAGCCCTTTGAACCTTTCTGCTATCATAAATATTTAATTATTTTATTACTTGATCCCCATTGTATCATAAATAGAAAAATAAATCAAAATTGTATACTTGAAAAACTCTAAAAACTGGATATAATGGTTAAATCTTATTATATAACTGCTATGTTTATGCGAAAGAAAAATATTATTTTATTGGCATTAGGGTACCTATGAGGTATTGCTGTAGCAATGAAGTTCAGCCAAAAAAACGCCACAGAAACAAAAAAATCCCTTGAAAATAATCCTAATTTTTTTGATGTTTTCGTAGAGAATGTTGTCAGCATGCATAAAGACATATATAAATATTTTGAACAAAGAGCTCTTTCAGATGAAAATATGAAGCGTTTAGACGAATATAAAGCCAGAGCGAAAAAAGAAGTCGATAGCTTCAAAAAAGAAGCTGAGAAAAAAATGGAAGAACTTAAAAAGCAATGAATCAAGAAAAAAGATGAAGTAGAAAAAGAATTACGTAAAATTTATGACAGGAGACAAGAATATTTCGATGAAACTAAGGATACAGCGGAAGAGTATATGGAAGAAGGCGTTGAATTGGCAAAAGAATATCTTCAGGATTGAAGAAAAAAATTAGAAAAAGCATTTGAAGACATTAAGAAAAAAATTGGAAAATAATCCCAAAAAATCTGCGGAATTTCCTCCTTTATCGGGGGATTTCGCTCTTTAATCATTAAAACTAATAACTTAATCATTATGACAAAAAAAGATGAAAATATAAATGAGGATAATTCACTTGATCTAGAAAATATTTTGGAATGAGATATCATTGAAGCTGAAGAAGCAGAAGAGAGGATTGAAGATGAGATGAAATGACTTGATAAGATACAATGAGAAATCAATATACTTAAAGAATCTCTAGCCAGAGCGCAGGCTGATTATCAGAATCTTGTAAGAAGAGTCGAGAGAGATAAAATAGATATGTGAATTTATTTGACTTGAAATATCATAGCCAAAATTCTTCCATTTGTAGATAATCTTGAAAGAATAATCGCAGCCACCCCTGAGGATATGAAGCAGTGAGGCTTGTTTGACTGAGTTAAATCAACATATGCATGAATCGTTAAGACTCTAGAAGGACTTTGAGTAAAATCTTTTGATTCAATCTGACAAGAGGTTGACGCTAGCCTCCATGATGTTATGAGCCAAATGCCATGAGAAGAAGGTAAAATAATTCAGGAATTTGAAAGATGATATATGCTTGGCGATAAAGTCATCAGGCACGCAAAAGTAGTTGTCGGAAGTGGGATTTAATAATAAAAGACAAAAAATTAACAATCAGATACAAATATCTTATTGTTTTTCTGCTTAATGAACATATCATGAATTTTAAAAGATTAGCATCATATCTTCTATTGAAGATCATTTGATACTATCAGAAGTACATAAGCCCCGATCATTCTCCATTCAGCAAATATCATCCCGGAGGATATTGCAAGTATTATCCGAGTTGTTCTGAATATGCAAGATTATCAATCATAAAATATGGGCCACTCAAATGAAGCATCAAATGAATTTATAGGATATTAAGATGCAACCCATTCAGCAAATGATGAATTGATAATCCTTAAGATTTAAATTTATTTTATAAAGATTCAAAATGGAGAATTGGAAAATGAACTTTGAAAAAGATAAAGAATTATTAATTTCAACGAGCTCAATAACTTGAAATCCTCATTCAATAATTGCTATTTCCGTATGAATAGTCGATGAAAGATTGATTTTGGCTGATTGTCAGATGAATTTAACTATCAAGAACCTAAAAGAAAATCCAAAGATTTCAATCATCTGATGATATCATAGGATAAAATGAGAAGCGGAAATAACTCCGGATGGGAAATATTTTGAAATATGCAAGGCTGAGAATGAAGACTCTGGATTTATCGTAAAAAATGCAGTTTCAATCAAAATAAATGAAGTATATGATTTGGACTCAGGAGTTTTAATTTTTCAAAACAAGAAATGAGATATTTAATCTGAAATGAGCTTCTGGAAGCCAATAAATTCATAGAAGAATGCATGGCTATAGCAAGAAGTGCAACATGTGAGCGCTCAAAATGCGGATCTGTGATCGTTAAGGATTGAGAGATAATTTGAATATGATTCAATTCTCCGACTAATGGGCTCGAATCTCAAAGGAGATGCCATATGGAGAAAAGCTCTTATAACAAAAAGATAACAGACAAAACATGCTGTATTCATGCAGAGCAAAGAGCGATAATGGACGCTCTAGCCAAGAATCCGAATAAATTAAAAGACTCAAGATTATATTTCATGAGGATAGATGACAGCTGAAATGCAAAAAATTCATGAGAGCCTTATTGCACCATTTGTTCTAAAATGTCGCTTGACGTATGAATAAGCGAGTTTGTTTTATCAAAAAAAGAATGAATCTGCCTATACGAAACTTGAGAATATAATGATTTGTCTTATAAATATAACTGATAATAAAAAAATCATACATAATAAACAAAAAACCTCAATTTTCTATTTTTAACTTTTAATTTTCTATTCCTGTGTACTCATATATTAACTGAACTGTGCTTTCTCTTGAAGATTGAAAGGTTTCAATCCTGATCAAAAATACATGACTGGGGCTTGAGGTGCTTGTTTCACCGATAACTTTATCCAGATTAAGAGAATGAGAAGATAAAGAACTTCTTATTCATCATCATATAACAGAAGTCTCTCAGACGCTTTTCGGATTTGAGAATTCACTTGAGAAAAAGGTCTTCAAGAATCTCCTGAAAATCGATGGAATCTGATGAAAAGCTGCAATAAATATCCTCTGACTTTGAGTACATACTCTCGCAAAAGCAATTGAAGAAAATGACGATAAGCTACTTTGAACGATTCCCTGAGTCGGCAAAAAAACTGCGCTGAAGATTATCCTTGAAATGAAAAGCAAAGTATGAGTCGATGATCTGTTCGACAGGGAGAATAAGATGGAATTGACTGCTCCTAGGAATAAAGAAATAATGGAAAGTCTGATTACGATGTGATACGACAAGAAAAAAGTTGAAGAAATCGTAAAAGGAATACCTTCTGAAATTGAGGATTTGAAAGAAAGAATGGTTTATGCAATCAAGATGCTGAGCAAGTAATGTAATAATCAGAAATGGCTGAAACATTATTGGGACATAGGGACAACCTAAAATTAAATCCTGATTCAAGGATATATTTCCTTTGACTTTCCCATAAATTATCCAGATCATGAGAAATGCTGGAAGCATTTTGCGAGTCAACGGCTTCTGGAAAAATAATTAATGATATCATCAGGAAGTCCGGTAAATGATCTACAATATATAAGACGAACCTGATAAAATGAGTTCCTCTTGATAATGATTGAAAAATCAGATATCCGACAGAAAAAGAAAAAAATGCCTGATTGCAAAGATTGAAAAAAGAGATTTTTGTTTTTCGCCCAAAATGGGTATATTTGTTCGGCAAGCAGGTTTCTGATTTCATATTAAAGAATTTCAGATTAGAAAAACTGACTGATTTGGAGTATGAACTTTGAAGCACAAAATTCATCCTTGCGGAACATCCTTCATATGTGGCCGTGTACAGAAGAAAACATATAGAAAAGTATTCAAATGACATAATCAATAGAATTAATACAATAAATTAATGAGAATAATAATTTTTACCGCAACGTGACACTATAATCTTTGAGACGAACTTATATTAAAACAAGAATACGAGCTTCTGAAAGCATATTATCCTGATTCGACATTCGACATATTCACATATGACAATAAATCTTCTCTTCTTCCGAAAGATGAAAATATAAGATACGTCTCTTATTTTCCAAAGAACATAAGGAAAAATCCGTTTTCAAACCTGAGATATCTTATTTGAAATATCATCTCGATAGCAAAATCCGACATTATTTTCATAGGATGAGGATGACTTGTTTATGCCGATGAAGTCCAGATTGCTTCAACACCTCTTTGGCAATGGAATATGAGAGTTATGCTTGCAAAGTTTTTTAAGAAAAAGATCGTTTGGATGGCAGTGGGGATAAGTTATCCAAAAGCAAGAATCAATGAAATCAAATATCTTTTTTCATGAAAAAATACTTTCGTCAGTGTAAGGGATAAGCAAAGCAAAGAACTATTGAAATGAATTTGAATTGAGGCGACATTGCTTCACGATTCAGTTTTCTTCCTTTGACTGGACAATCATCTCAAATTGAAAAAAGGCGATAAATCTGAAATCGATAAAAAAACAATATGAGTATCGCTAAGGAAATGATACTTGAAAAATGAACGTGAGAATATCAAACAACTTGTATTGTATCTAAGCCGTAAATGATATAATCTTCATTTTCTCAGCCATTCGATACATCAGCATGATCCATTAGCCGATGATTTGGATTTCCTAAAGGAATTCTCCACCGCTTACAGGATACCGATGACAAGAACAATGGAAGAAACACTTTTGGCTTATGATAAAGTTGATCTGGTCGTATGAATGCGATTTCATTCCATGATATTGTCTGCAGTTAAAAATATACCTTTCTTGGCCATCAATTATTGACAAAAAACGCAAGAGCTGCTTAAGGATTTTGATTATGATTTTGCACTTAATCCGAAAACCTTTGATTTTGAAGAATTCATTTGAATTTTTGAAAAGCTTGAAACCTTTAAAGATGACGCAAAATTTGCATTAAAGAAGAAATGTGATACAATAACAAGCGAAATAAGTTTAGAATATAAAGAATTTTTAGATGGACTGGAAATCACTCAAAAATAAAGCTTTGGATATGAGCTCAAAGGCTCTTGAAGCTAGCACTAAGGCTATAGAACAAGGTAAAGACTACATTGAAAAAGCCAAGGAAGCTAAGGATGCCGTAGTAGAAAAGGCTCAAGAAATAAAAACTAATGCTGATGACATTAAAGATAAAGCTGTAGAAAAGATTGAAGAAGGTAAAGAGAAAATTGCAGAAATCAAAGAAAAATGAGAAGAGAAAATTCAAGATATCAAAGATAAGACTTCAGAAAAGATTGATGAAGGGAAAGAAAAAGTACAAGAAATCAAAGAAAAATGAGAAGAGAAAGTTGCAGATACAAGATCATTTGCAGAAAAATTGAAAAACATGGGATCAAAGGCAATGGAATCAACAACTTGAGTTCTTGGCAAGTCAGCGCCAATGATAAAAATTATGGCTGATTATGAAACTATAAAGGATGATAAGATTTTAGCATTGCTTTTTCTTAAGAAAGATGATGAGGAATCTAAGAAATTTCAACTGTCAATGCCTATGATAATGTCAAGCGTTTGGATAAATGGTTCTACATTCAGGGTTATTGATATCGAAGAATCAAAAGATGTTGCAGAAAATTTCAAAGTGACTCAGGCGCCTTTTCTCATAGTTTATGAAAAGTGAGAGGAGAAAAAAAGGACCGAGGACATAAGTGAAATAAAAAGATATCTAAAAGAATACACAATATAACTTAACCAGTGGGATTATGGAACCGATAACTATCTTGATATATGTTTCAACAGTGGTGATAGCCGCAGTTTGAACATTTTTATCTATGACTTTATACAGGGCGTATAGCATAATGACAAAAGTAGAGCGCATAGTGGAATATATCGATCATGTTAAAAACACTCTGATGACATGGGAGAAGATTCCTATGAAATTTATAAATAAAATGCTCAAAAAATTCTAAAGAAAATCAATAAAAGCTCCGATTCGGAGCTTTTATTTAGTTTGAAAACAAAATATAAAAAGATTTTGAAATTTTATTTTAGTGGTTAGATTGAGCATTATATTAAATTATCCTGATAAATGGAATATACGATACAACGGAAAAAGGTTAAAAATCTCAGAATCACCGTAAAAAGTTCCTGAGATATAATTGTAAGCGCGCCATGGTTTTATACAAAATGGCAAATCGACAAGATTGTAAAATCAAAAGAGGAATGGATAGAAAATCGGCTTGAAAAATTAAAGAATAATAAACTGAATTTGAATCTTGATTCTTGAAAGATAATGTATCTCTGAGATAATTATGAATTCGTATTTGATGAGAAAAAAAAGATTGATCTGATAGATCTTGAAAATAAGAAAATCACCTCAAGGATTGATCTTTCAAATGATGCGAATCTGGCCAAATGGCATAAGACGAATGCCAAGAAATATCTTGTTGAAAAAACTCAGGAGCTTGTTATTATACATTCTTTTAAAGCTGGAAAAATTTCTGTAAGAACCCAAAAGACAAGATGGGGAAGCTGCAGTGCGAAAAACAATATTTCAATCAATAGCAATCTTATTAAATGTCCTCCGAGAGTTATAGAATACGTAATCTATCATGAACTGGCCCATACTATCCAAAAAAATCATTCTAAGAAATTCTGGGATCTTTTATGAACATATCAGGATGATTACCAGGAGCAGAGGAAATGGTTGAAAACTCATGGGAATATGTTTATTGTACCTTAGATTCGACAAATTCAAGGAATTCTTTTCTGAAATTAGATATATCATAATTATAAGTGTATTCTCTCATTTTCAGAGGATCATATTCTCTTTCTTCAAATTCTTCGATCGCTTTATTAACGCTTTCTACAGTTTGCTCTTCAAAAAATATTCATGTCGAAAACATCAGCGGATCCTTATCTCTGACAGTTTCAAGAGATCATCATTTTGCATAAGAAATCACTGGAGTTCAGCAAGCCATTGCCTCTAGCGGCACTATTCAAAAATCTTCTTCAGGAGGAAACATAACTGCCTTTGCCGTGCTCATGAGCTTTCTGACTTCGGAGTTCGGAATATTCAATTTCCATTCTATGTTCGGCAAGGATCTCTTCTTAAGCGATTTATATAATTTATTATTTGTCGCAGTCGCCAAAATGAGCTTCTTCCCATTCTTATTGAAGGCATCAACCAATAAATCAAATTTTTTATATGGGATGCATCTTCATACGTAGAAGTAATAATCTTCTTTAATGGCGCTGAAAGGGAATTCGCTAACATCTATTGCAGGATATATCACTTGGGAATTCCTATGGTAATATTTTGCTATCCTGCTTTGGGTATTTTTTGAATTCGCTATGAAATGATCAACTCTCTGTGCTGCGCAATAATCCCACATTCTGAGGGAATGAATGAACTTCGGCATCACCCATCTTGCAACAGGATTAAGGATTCAAAATTCAAGCCTATCGAAATATTCGAAATAATGGCTCCAATAATAACGTGTTGGAGTATGGCAATAGCAAATATGGATAGTTTCAGGTTTTGTTATGATTCATTTGCTTTCGGCCGAACTGGAGCTTATTATGATATCATATCAACTCAAATCTAAGCTCTCGAAAGCATATGGACGCAAAAAGGGTATCATCTTGTTTATTTTTGAAGCGAACCAGATTTTCTGAAGGAATGATACGAAAACCCTTCTTTTATCAAAGAGCGGATTTCCGAATTGATAGAATACTGAAGTGAAAATATCAGCATCAGGATATAATTCCATGATATCTCACAGAACCTTTTCCGCTCCTCACCAATCCTTAATCCAATCAGCTACTATTGCGACTTTTTTTCATTTATTTTTTACCATGCTTTTGTCTTTAATTTGACCTATTTTATATAAACATCATATTATTGCAAATATTGCTTCATTTTTTGTTTTTTATAAGAAGATATGTTAGAATCAAATAAGTAATAATTTAAGCGTATCTATGTCAAAAGAAACTCTCAATTGGGCTAAAGGAATCGATATCTGAAAAGATAACAAAAAAGATTCATTGGAATTCGATTTCATTAAGAGAAGATTGGCTTGAGATGTAAAACATCTTTGGGATTTAAAGGAGCAATGAAAGATAACAAAAGAAGAATACGATAAATATGCGAATAAGTTAAAAGGGATTCTGGAATCAAATTATAAGTGAAGGAGAGATCTCGATCTGAAATATGAAACTGAAAGCAAGAGAATAATTTCTGAAGCAAGCTGAAAAACCAAAGACCTGCTTGATGTGATACCTGTTTGAGATAAGCTGAGAAACTATCTTTCAGAACGAGAGGCTAAAAAAGATATCGAAAAATCAAAAAAAGAATGAAAGATCAAAATCATGTGATTTGATAATATAAGGCATAATTACACTATTGAGATTTGAGAATTTGAAAATCTGATCAGAAGCCAAGAAATCGAGAGCATAAATTCCAAGGCTTTGGCTGAATATTTGAAGTATGCCATATCCGCAGGCTATAACTGAAAAACGCTGGAAAACAAAATCTGAAAGTACAAAATGCTTCATATAGCAGAAATATGGTGAGCTATTTGAAACAAGAATGAAACCTCAACAAATAGCAGATCCTTGACTAATGCGCAGAAATCGCTTTGAAATGATAAGGATAAGGCAAATTATTTATTCAAGGAATATATCAATTGATGCCTGAAGAATTATCAAACTTCTTTTGATGCTTTATTGAATATTCGGAATAAAAAAATTTCAACTGCTAAATTGATACTTTTATTCGACAGGCAACTCGGTCGTATATCAAATCCGAAGCCTGAAGATATGATCAGGATTATCAAGAATTCCGATTTATGAAAATGAATTTCTGAGAACGAATTAAGAAATGTTTTCAAGGCCACTGTTGTCGATTTGGTTAAGGCTGCACGCATTACAAGGCGTATAGAATTTAAAATAAGGAATGGATTTGCTGATCCCATGGCAACCCTTACTTACAAGAATATCATTAAAAAGCTTGATCCGAACTTTAATTTGAATAAGTTATCAAAATCAGATTTGTCCGCTCTTAATTGAAATGATAAAATGGTAATTGATTTGAGCATGGATGCTAAAGTAAATAAAATTATAAATATTTTGGCAAAGGCATGAGCAAATAATAAGGTTCTTGAATATTTTGAGCTTTATAAATGAGCGATATCTGAATATTCTAATTATATGCGCTCAACTGATGCTACCATAATGGGAAAGAGAGAAATGGTCGCTATGACTAAGACGGTGAATGCTTCAAGCAGCAAAATGATATGCATTTGTGATTCCATGCTTCAAAGGAATACTGAATTTCATGAGACCAAAAGAGAACTCCATTCAAACGAAGATAAATTCAGGAATCCATTAAAAGGCCTGAGATCGGCAAACGGTATTACAGATATTGATGAATTGATAAAGAATTGAGAGCTTGTATCAAAATGTATTGTAGAATTATCAAAAAAGAATGGCAAATCAAAATCAGATATCCTATTGTTGAAGTCACTGAGAAAGCTCACTAAGAAAAGCATTGAACTTCAAAAAGTTACAATCTGAGCTCATACCGATAATACAGAAGCAGAAATAAATGCTGCAATCAAATCATGAAATTTAAAGCTGGCTCCATACTGGAAACCGACCGAGGATACTTTATCTAGGAATAAGGACTTTGTTAATCCTGAAAGCCCAAAAGATGAGAAAAACCCTGAAAAAAAACAGGAACCCCAAAGTAAAACAGTTTGATCTAAAGCTTCCAGCCTAAAAGATTCTCCTTATGCAAAAGAGTTAGCGAGTTCTTCTTTGGTGGTCATACCTTCAAGCTTCAGCAATAATTTAGACAGGACGCAGTTTTTCAATTCGATTTTCAGTGCAATCGATGAGAAAGAATCTATAAATATCAAGTTACCTGACTGACTGAATTTTACTTTATCCAAAAAAGCCTGAAGTGAGACATACTCTGTTGAGTACGGATGAGATAAATGAATAAAGCACGAATGACTATCCAGAAAAGAAGTGAAAAATTCCTTATCTTTCGCACAATATACAAATTCTATCTGATTGGGATTCCTAATTTCAAGCTCAAGAGAGATAATACAAAAAATAAATAGCATCTCAGTTTGAGATAAGATATTAGATAAGGATTGATTAAGTCCAAGCGAAAAGATGCTCTTTCTATCAATAGTTTGACCCCAGCTTATTCCTGGTTATATTCAAACTACTAGCCTTGAAGTCAATGAGGCGCAATTCAGGAACATAAAGCATCAAGGAAAAGAAATCAGCAAAAAAAGCAAAAAATTATCTGGTCATATCTGATGATTTTCTAATTTGGAGGAACTTGCAAAAGCTCAATTTCCTGCGAATGGATGAAAGGATTTCAATGTTCTAACTTTTTTGAATTCAATCTGAAAAACCAGCTGAGTTGTGTAAATATATGAAAAATTCGATATTTCCAGCTTCTCCGGGCAGTTTTGACTCGGAGATTTTTGTTATTTTAAGATTCTTTTCTTTGCAAAGCTTCTTGAATTTATCTAGAGATTGTGTTATTACTTGCTTATTTATCGGGATTCAAGATTTCTTGAGGTTTTTTCTTCCTACTTCAAACTGAGGCTTATAAAGAAGAATCATTTCTGTTCAGGAATCCGAAATTACTATCAGGCTGTCTATGACTTTTGAAAGGCTTATAAATGAAACATCAACCACAATAAAATCTACTTTTCACTTTATAATATCCTTATCCAGATTTCTTATATCCTGGTTCTCTAGGCTAATAACTCTCGATTCCGCCTTTACTTTTTCATGAAGCTGAGAGCTTCATACGTCTACGGCATAGACTTCTTTGGCTCATCTCTCAAGCAGGACTTGGGTAAATCATCCAGTTGAAGCTCAAACATCGACACAAATCTTGTCTTTAATGACAATTTCCGTTTCTTCCAAAAAAGCGTCAAGCTTAAGAGCACTTCTGGCCACATAATTGGTTCTTTTGTCATCTTGAATCTCGACAATATCTCATTCTTCAATCTGAAGGGAATTTTTTGTTGCGAGTTTACCGTTAACCTTAACGAGTTTTTCATCAATCAAAAATTGAGCCCTGTTTCTTGTGTACCCAAAATTTGTTGCAATATATTGGTCTAATCTCATTTTTTATTTGAAATAATAGCCGATGGCCACTAAAATACTTACTAAAACTGCTTGTATGACATCATTTTTCTTAGGCGTGTCCTTTAAGACAAGATATCAGAATAACAGTGTAACTCAAAGTGTCAGAAATCATAAAAGATTTGAAATCAACACTCATAGCTTTGCTAAAAGGAAAAATCAGATTAAAGCATTTATCTGACCTATTACCGCAGCTCACAATCTGAATGAATAAAATTCTTTTGAGCCCTTATTTATTGAAAGGAATTCTTTCTTAAAAAGAAGGGGAACAAAAAGAATAAGAGTATACGATATTGTGTTATAGCTGTAAAAGGTGATGCTAGTAATGTGCAAGAATAGCCAGCCCAAATATAAAACTTTGGTTGCTGAAAGAACATTATTTAGCATTATCAAAGAGAAATTTTTTGGGAATTTCAGTTCTTTGAAATCCAACGAAAAATATATTACAACTGCAGTCGCCAAAATTGCAGAGAAGAATGAAATGATTGATGCATTCTGGAAATAGAAGAATGAAACGATTATGATTATTATCTTATCGATATTAGAATAAGGCAGAAGCACTGACATTTTTTCTTCCCTGTAGATATATTGTCATAGATATCACATCACAATGCTTATTATTGTAATAAGCAGCATTCAAATTAATATGTATAGATTTTCAAAAGGAAAATTTGTCAATCATGAGAATATGAAAACAAAAGATAAGATGAATCATCCCAACATTCATAAAAACATGAAAAGGCTTTGAGGCAACTTGTTCAGTTCAAGAGATTTTTTCCAAAAAATAGCTCAGAGGCTTCATAGGAAGGCATTTAATATTCACCAGATCATTTTATTTTTTTGATAATAAGCTTAATTTTATCTCAACTGTTTTATCCTGTACGGCTATCAGGTTCTTGTTTAAGATCAGGAAAAGTCATGAAAACATGTCATATATATTTCAAGAAAAAGGATTTGAAAGCAAGTACAGATGATCAAGAGCTCCATTAAGCTTTTCTATCAGATTATCTCTTTCTACGGTATCTTCCAAGGCATTCAGATATTCCTCTTTAGAAACCCTCATTTCCTTAGGCAGAATCTTATCAATCTTATCAGTATTGGATATTTCATCTATTTTTTTTAATACCTCACCTATTTCCATTATATCAAGTCATTCTCATTTTATTATTCTTTTGACTATTTCCGGACGCAGAAGTCATCTCTCAACAATGCTCCTTAACATATTAAGATTACGATCTTTCTCAATCATATGGAGAAGTTTATTTTTTTCCTTTTGGAATTCGATTTGTCTTGAAAGCTGTTCCTTGAGCTCTTTTTCAGAAAGCTTTTCTTTTTTCTTGAGAATATCATCCTGTTTGAAATTTTCTATTGGCATATTATATAACTTTAGTTTTAATGAAGTCCATAAGGTCTTTTCAAAGATCGTCTCTATCAAGTGCGAAATCAATTGTTGCTTTTAGAAATCCTAGCTTATCTCATGTATCGTATCTCACTCATTCCATCTCTACTCCATAAATATCTTTATCCTGCATCATCAGGACAAAAGCATCGGCTAATCTTATTTCTCAGCTGTCTGAAGGCTGTTTTCTAAGGTAATCGAATATTTCAGGGGTAAGGACATATTTTCAAATTATTCATAATCTTGATTTTGTGTCAGCTGCATTTGGCTTTTCCATTATTTTTGATGCCAAATGTATCTTGCCTTCATTTGTCTTTGATTCTAATATCCCATAACTGGAAACTTTTTCATCAGTAACTTTCTCTAGTGCTATTACAGGAGCTCATTTTCTATGAAATGCATCGATTAATTGTTGTGCTCATGATTTTTCTCATTTGATGAGATCGTCTCAGAACAATACCAAAAATGGCTCATTTCCAATCAGATGGGCAGCCCTAAGAAGTGCATCTCAATCTCATCTTGGAATTGGCTGCCTCACATAAGCTATATTCGCCATCGATGAGACCTTTTCTACTTCACGCAATTCTTTAGTCTTACCCTTTTCCACAAGGGTATGCTCCAATTCAAATGACATATCAAAATGATCCTCAATGCTTCTTTTCCCGCGTCATGTAATTATGACAATATCTGTAATTCAGGCAGAAACCGCTTCCTCGACAAGATATTGGATTACCGGTTTATCGACTATAGGAAGCATTTCTTTTGGCTGAGCCTTAGTCGCAGGAAGGAATCTTGTACCGAATCATGCAGCCGGGATTATGCATTTTGTTATTTTATTCATTTATTTGATTTGTTTATAATTTATGCGATAACAGTTTATAAAACTATGATGATTCTGCAAATTTTTAATCGAAAAAAAATCCCCTTGGTGACAAGGGGATTTTAGTTTTAAGGCGCATATTCTTCAATTGAATTTTGAGATGTACCTGAATTTCATCAAATCACATAAAATTTATTATTTACAATTGTTCATCAATATATTGCATATCTTGGAATATTCATTGATGTCTTATTTATCCAAGTGTCAGTAGTTGGATTGTAAACCTCTAGATTCGATAAAGCCGAGGTTCAATCATATCCTCAAGCTGTGTAAATAAGGTTATTGTAAAGAAATAAAGCAGATTGATATTTTGAGTAACTTGCGGAAGCCTTTGTGGTGTCCCATGTATTTGTTGTTATATCAAAGATATCTAATTTTTTTAATAATCAAGAAGAAGCGGCTCATCATATAACATATATTTTGTTACCTATTGTAACAGCATTAGAAGAATGTCGTGCTGTTGGTAATGTAATTCATAAATCAGTCCATACATCAGTTGCCGGATCATAAACTTCTACTGAATTAGCCCAACTATTGGAAGGTGCCTTGAGTCATCAGAACACATAAATCTTATTATTGGCAATTGCTACTGCAAAGGCCCATCTAGGAGTTGTCATAGAAGCTTTTGCTGTCCAGATGTTTGTTGCCGGATCATAAACTTCAATAGGAGCAATTACAACATTATTTCAGCTGCATCATCAAATATTATATATTTTTCCATTTAAAGTTATCAATCATCCGCTTAATCTACTATTTAGAGTTGGTGCTTTTGCGATAATTGTCTTACTAATTGGATCATATTCATCAAAATTTTTACTACCGTAGACAACTCCTGCTATAACTCATCAGGCAATATAAAGCTTATTATTCAATGTTGTTGCAGTATAACTTTCTCTTGTTTGAGTCATTGTATATACTCAAGTCCATGAATTTGCAAAATTTGGCGCAGGAACTGCAACAGCAGTCGAACTGGAAATTATCAGATTCACTCCAGAACTCGTAAGTGTAATTCATAAAACGCCCTTAGCAAAACCTGCTCAGAAATCAGCAAGTCAAGTTCATGTTGCATTTATAATCTGTTGTACTTGAGCGGTAGTGATATTGGAGCCTGAATATGCACTCTTGATAGTGAGGATTATATTTGAGGCATCAGTCTCGGATAATGTGCTTCAGCTGGCTGTGTATATTAAAGCCGGATTATATGAGGCATAGGTATTTGCTCAAGGCAATAAGATCCTTCCAGAACTGAAAGAAGAATCATAAACCATTGTGTTAAGTTTCGCAGGATTGGTTGAGAAGAGGGTGGGGACTGGGATATAGAATGAATTCGATCATGACTGCACCTTAAGCATAAGTCAATTATAGTTTCCAGCTATATATGAAAAGGCTCAGGTTCAACCCAGAGCAAAGCTCTTTGAAGCTCAGAAAGGATTCAATATATCATTTGAGAATGAGATGGGATTCTCCAGGTTTATGGCTATCTGATATTCTCTCTTTGTTCAAGCTAGGGAATAATCATATTCATCAGAAGTCAGAGGATCCGTAACCTTTTTCGATAATGTCCTATTTATTGTTCTGAATGCTGAATCTCAGATCTTTCATTGAGACCAAGCTGTCCCTCAGGAATATGTCACAGAAACCACACTGTCGGGCGTAGGATATTTTCCGGCATTCGTATTATACACCTCTATTCATTTCTTGATGGATGAGATATCAGAAAGCCTTGTTGAATCTCTGGCAGAAGAAGACTGAGAAGAGAAAGAAAGGAATGCAATGGTTGCAAGTATGGCTAGTATCACTATTACTACTATCAGTTCTACAAGAGTGAAGGCATAGTTGGGTTTGTTTTTTGTATGTAGCATTTATTTAAATTAAGGAATAAATTATCCAGAAAGATAACATATTTAAAATAATAATCAAATTTATTGATAAATTTGATTATTTTAAAATCATGCAGATATTCCTCCTTGGATAATAAACGTTAAATACAATTTAATTCCTTAAGCATCTTACAGAGAAGGCGTATGTTTTTTCGCCTATATATCGTGATATTCCTAGATAATTCCAGTGCATTGTTCTATAATAAGCCGTGGTGCCGCTAGAAGTGCTTTGCCAGATATTGGCGTCTTTTCAGCGATTGCGGAAAGTAAAACCATCAGTATCGCGATATCCTCAGATTGGGAATTTTAAAGCTTTAGCAAGATTATCATTGGATGTTCTTAAAGTGCTTCATGACCATCATAATCAATCGCATTTCCATCAATCGGCAGCATTACGACAATTGATTCACCCATTCAGATTAGTTTCCATCTCTTCAAATTCATTATCACTAGGCAGATGCCATCAAGTAGGACATGCATTATTGACTTGAGTTGCTTGTGACCAAGTATAAAATTTTCACCATACATTATCTGTAGCTCATGCCACTCATGAGGCTCCTGACCAAGTCTTTTCATTTGAACTGCTCGCCATGGAAATGTCTCATACAATGCAGTTCGTTAAGGTGGATGTTCAATTGTAACTGTAACAAGATGCGACAGTCCCGGTACTTCAGTCTTCCTTATATCACCATTCAGATCAGTCTCAAAGAGTGGAATTGCACCCAGCCCAAGTCTGATTTCAGATCATAACATTATATAAATCGCATCAAGGGAATTTTTCTCATCAAGTCCTCATTGTGCTTTTTACTATATATAGAGAATCTCAAGTTCAAGTAGCATTTTCTTTATTGGTGAACTGTGCAACAAAACTTCAAGTTGTAGTTACCACATCGATATTTGTATTCAAAGCTTGGACTGGAACTAGGCTTCCGCTCTGAAGCAGTATTCATAACTGGTCTCATTTTGTGATTGCGTATCTTCATGAATAAGTAGGGGAATCGGCGCTAGCTCTCTCTGTCGCTAATTCTGTCATCCTCGCGAAGGCGGGGATCTCCTGTCCGAAAGGCATCATGCTCAAGGCAACATTGCTTCAATCTTCCAAGAATCATAATATTTGGAATTTGCTCTGAGTCAGATTGGTTGAATATGTGTAAAAGGTTGAGGTATCTAACGGGTCTTTTCATCAATTGGAAAGCTTTATCATATTGAGTGTAATTGATCAAGCGTATCATTGGTATCATATGACAGAGCCCGATGCTAGGACATCAATCTTAGAATCCGGAAGGGGATACTTACCGGCAATGACATTGAACATTAATAATCATTCTGCGATATTGGTCATATCGGCAAGACGAGTGGAATCACGGGCAGATGCTGATTGGGAAGAAAAAGAAAGGAAGGCAATTGTTGCCAGTATAGCGAGAATGACGATGACGACGATTAGTTCGACGAGGGTGAAGGCTTCAATTTTGGTTTTTTTCATAAATAGATCAGCTATGAATTAAAAGTTTAATTTTTAAGACACCGAACAGATATGCCGAGAGCTCTGTAACTGTTTGTGAATCGGAGTTGTGTATTTGTAATGCTTACAGGATTACTATAGATACCACTGGATGTTGCTGACCAATAAGCACCTTTATTGCCTTGATCATAATAGTTTGCATTAGAGTTTGTGCGGGTTCCTGCCAATGGCAGCCTAAGTATTTTAGCTACAGAAGTGTCATTTTTCCATGTTAGATCCACATTTAAAGATGGATTAATAGATGATATGGCATTTATCCACTCTGCTAATGTAGGTATATGATAACCATTTGCACAGGGTCACCGCATAGCTGATGGCATTCATAAGGAATCATATGTTCAGCTGACGGATGTTGTTCAGCTTCATCACCATAGGTTATCATTTTTATCGGTAAGCCAATCAGAAGAGCTTGTATAGAAATCAGTGCTTGTTTCATTTAAAACCGGTCATGTCGACGAATTGCTTGAGGTTACATCAGTATTCCTTCACCATTGAAAATAACTTCAAAACATATTATGCGAAGTTGGATATGGATCATTTATGCATCATGTTGAGCAAGTAGCAATAAGATTAACTCAATTAAAAGTATTTGTTGCTCCAACATTACAAGCTGACCATATCTGTCAGTTGGGTAATTTAAGGTTAGGCATATCACAATTGGGATATGTTCAAACTGAAGTATCGTATCTTCAGTACAGCTCCCAGAGTATAGGTCACGTTCAAGACAGGATATCCTTAGATGTGACATAAGCGCTGAATGATCATCAGGTTGAAGTTATTACATCTATTCATGTTCAGATCAGAATTCAAGGGACTTGAACCGGAACCAGGTTTCAGCTAGATAAAAGAATCCCCAGCTTATCTCACTTTATTATGACATACCTTCAGGAATAAGAGCTTGGTTCGCCGTTGATAGGATTTCATTCATAAGGATTAAAAGACAAGGCTATATTGCTTCAATCTTCCAAGAATCAGAGGAGCTGCATCTTGGATTTATTCGAATTCACAGAATATGTATAATGAGTTGAATCCAGAGGATCCTTTCATCAGTTGGAAATTTTTGTCATACCGAGGACATTCACTCAAGCATATCACTGCATTCATATCTGAATTCATGATGCTGTGATGTTGACCGGACTATCTGGCTTCGGATAAGTTCAGGCATTGGCATTGAATACAGATAATCATTTCGCGATATTGCTCATATCGGCAAGCCGGGTGGAATCCCTAGCAGATGCTGATTGGGAAGAAAAAGAAAGGAAGGCAATTGTTGCCAGTATAGCGAGAATGACGATGACGACGATTAGTTCGACGAGGGTGAAAGCCTTTCGGGAATTGGAGTTTAATAATCAAGACTTTAGATAAAGTGAATGTTTTAACATAAGAATCAATTAAAAAATATGATTTTATTATCTGAAAATGGAATACATATTCTGAATCTCCGCATCCGTAAGGGAACGTCTATAAATTCTAAACTCATCAATGATTCAATTCAGCTTAGTGTTCAGTCAAGGATTATTGTTATTCATTAATGATAATGTCGTTCCGGTATATGTTATGTTTCTATAATCGGATGAGGTCTGATCTATGACTCAATCGATATAAAAATATGAAGTGGTTCATTTCCGGGTAACAACCAAATTATGCCAAATTCATGTAGATACTATTGATGATCACGTCGAATTCATGCTATTTGATCGGGTATATTGATCGTACTGCTGAAGATAAAAAGCGGTTCTGTTGTTATATGGAGCGTACGTAGGTCATTTTCATGAAAGACTGATTCAGTTTCAATTGATAGTATGTATAATCTGGTTATAGTCATTATTGAAATCATTGAATAATACCCATACTGATACAGCAAAATCTCACATTATGATAGACGGATCAAAATTCAGAAGAATTCGTCATGTGTTTGTATTAGGCGTGACTCAAAATCAAGATTTTCAGCCAACAAAAATAATTCATCAGCTAAAATTTCAATCGTTCCCATTTCCGCTCCAATCATGTGATGATGTCCCTATTCATTCATCGAAGCTCCAATATCATGCCAGTCAATCGTTCATGATTGCATATTTCAAAACATTTCATGATCCAGTTGCTTTTGCTTTATTGTCTAACTGAATAACATAACTTCAACCTGCGGTGATATCAATTCATGTTCAAGTAGCTTGAATCGGAACAAGAGAACCGCTAGAAAGTATCACTCCTATAGGGTCTCATTTTGAATACGGATATCTTTTAGAATAATCAGAAAGATAGGCGGATGATGATTCAAAAGCCTTATCAAAAGGCGAATAACTCAAAACAGCATTGCTTCCGTCCTCCAAAAAACCAAGAAGCTCCATTTTGGAGAAATCGGAATTAGCGGAAAAGGTATAATAGTTTTTTTCTAGCGGATCCTTTCATCAGTCCTGATTCATCTTAATCATATTCAAAACAGATGATCACGCTTCTCATTGATATCAGATGATTAGGCCTGAAGCGGTCAGGCTCACTGCATTATCCGGTTTTGGATATTTTCAACTGCTGGCTTTTAATATACCCAATCATTTTGCAATATTGCTGATGTCGGCTAATCTTGTGGAATCCCTGGCAGATGCTGACTGAGAAGAGAAAGACAAAAATGCGATAGTTGCTAGTATTGCCAATATGACAATTACCACTATCAGTTCCACTAGAGTGAAGGCTTTTTTGGCTTGATACTTATTCATGATTTTAAATTTTAAGAATTATTTATATGAGTTGTATAGTACTGATATTTCCGCATCAGATAAGGCTCTATTATAGACCCTAACCTCATCGACGCTACCTTTTTTGAATATCACGCCCTTGTTATCCTGTCTTCCTATGTTGAAAACCTTTGTTTGGATATCATTTACTGTATATATTCATTCTGCAACCTTTAATCCGTTCAAATAAATACTGGTATTTCATCAGCTTTTATATACATAGGTACAGTTATACCAAGTATCGGTTTTGAAATCAGGAATATTATAATAAAAAGATTCGACCGTAGCGCCCAGTGGATAATACTCTAACTTAACATAACCATTGCCAAATGAAAATCACCCGCTATCCTTATAATCTTGAATCCTATCCGCAAATGATATATAGAATGATCCCTCATTGCTTTTCAGCTTTGCCCAAAATGACAAAGTCTTATAAGTGCTTGTCGACATATCATTCACTGCAGGGGGCATGCTCAAGTAATCATCTACTCAATCAAAAGCTATGGCTTTTCATCTGATTCAGCTAATTCATCAGACTGCGATTCATCAGAAAATATTTCAGTTATTGTTGTTTTTGCTGAAATCTTTTAGCATTCATCCGCTTAAGGTTTCCATGTCCCAATACCCCATAAGATTATTATCTAAAAAAGCCAAATCCTTATTATTGATAAGGTCTGGCCTTATATTTATAATGCTACTTAATAATTCACTTCAAGTGCCTACCGTATTCAATTTTGAACTCTCCTTTCCGAATATGACATTATAAGAGGAGCTTGCATTATCAAGCTTCAAATCGACATTGATTTGTGCAGCCTGTATAGGAGCTTTTGTATTTCCATCAAGGAGTATTCATAGAGTGTCTCCTTTGGTATAGGCATATCTTCAAGAATATGAAGAAGGATCAGCATTTA